>Ga0209269_1000057_pt1 | contig 210980 bp, 198 predicted proteins | sample MTBAKMMethaMetaG_FD_187455 | JGI IMG/M metagenome (GOLD analysis project Ga0209269, IMG submission 187455) | Enrichment culture microbial communities from Arthur Kill intertidal strait, New Jersey, USA, that are MTBE-degrading - MTBE-AKM (Arthur... | ecosystem: Environmental > Aquatic > Marine...
TTTGCAGCTCTGAACACGCATCACTTTGATTTTCTGGACCTGGACAAGGCCTTCGATATTGCGGTCCACCAGAAAGCAGTCGCCCGCAAAGTCATGCTGACCTTTGATTCAACTGACAATTAATCTGATTGTGTGGCTGGTTGCATAAGCAACCAGCCACACTTCAATCCAATGGCTTGTGAAGTACAGATCTAGACAAAATTAAGGTATAATGAATCCAATTCATTCAATACCTTTAAAGGATGGTTCTGTCCAATGGCAAAGAAAGCATCGCTTAACAGCGAACAAGATCAACATTTACTTGTGCTTGGAGGCAGGATCCGAGAGCTGCGCTTAGCCAGAAATTTCCGGATCCTGGACTTGGCCCAGATGACTGGATTGACATCCAGCATGATCAGCCAAGTTGAAAGAGGAGGCATTTCGCCTTCAATTGATACACTGAAAAAAATTGCCAATGCTTTGGAAGTATCTGTTGGCTATTTCTTTGAGGACGAAGAAAATCCCGATCTTGCTCTGGCGAATCTTAAGACTCAGACGCCAGAAACAACAGTCAGCTATGACCAGCTTCGGCCAGATTTGAATATTGTCGAAATTTCACCGGTTGTCCATGAGCATCACCGCAAAATACTATCCCCGGGAAAAGGTGTCAATTTTTACCTTTTGAATCCCAATATGGACGGCCCGATTGAATTTATCTATAACGTCTATGAACCTGGTTGTGGTACCGGAAAAGGCTTGTATTCTCATCCGGGCAGTGAATGTGGCTTGATCCTGGAAGGCGAATTGGTTGTCACTATCCTGGACAAGGAATATCGTCTGCAAAAAGGGGATAGCATCACATTTGACTCAGCAAAACCGCATTCGAAGAGGAATGAGGGGAAAGTACCCTGCATCTGTGTCTGGGCCAACACACCGCCCTATTTTTGATCGGCGAAGCCCCTCGAAAATCACGGATCAGATGGATTCCGGAATTGACTTGAGAATGTGTGATAAATGGTATGCTAACGGGTTTACTGGCTTTTTTCAATTTATCTGGCTGGCAGTTTATAACGATTGCGGTCGTCGGCCTGATGATCGGCATGGGCAAAGCTGGCCTCAGTGGCATCGTCATGATCGCGGTGCCAATCCTGGCCTCGGCATTAGGGGGCAAGGAATCGACCGGCATGATGACGATGATTTTTGTCCTGGGTGACTTCCTGGCTGTTCAAGCCTACCGCAGACATGCGGACTGGCGCGAGATCCGCCCGATGCTGCCCGCGGCGATCAGTGGTATCGTGATTGGCAGCTATGTTGGAGCTTTGCTGAACGACCGCCAATTCAAATACATGATCGCTGCCATGGTGCTGATTTGCCTGATCCTCATGGTTATCCAGGAATTGTCCGGCGCCAATTTCAAAGTGCCGCACAGCTTGTGGTTTATCATCCCGGTTGGTCTGGTCAGTGGCTTTGCAACCATGATCGGCAATGCAGCAGGTCCGATCTTTGCGGTCTATCTGCTGGCGATCGGATTGAAAAAGAATACATTCCTGGGCACAACTGCCTGGTTCTTCCTGGTTATTAACTTGATCAAACTCCCGTTGCAAATCTTCACCTGGCATAACATTTCCTTTCAGACCTTTCTAGTAGCTTTGTTCGTATTGCCAATGATCTTCGTTGGAATGAAAGTCGGAGTCTGGCTGATTCGAGTCATGAATGAACGAACCTTCAGATACGTGATCATTGCCATGACGGCGATTGCGACGGTCCGGCTGTTTTTCTGAAACGGTTATAACTCGAATCAAATTGCAATTGCATGAAACGGTGGTGCTCATCGATGGTTCTTGCTGCATCTTTTTCGACCCAAATCGAATCAACGGATCGTTTCCCATCCGTTTTTAACAGTGATCTGGAGCATGCCTTTCTGCAAATCGAGAAGCATGCTTTCGCAGGTATTGAGATCTCACTCGCCACTCCAGAGGAAATCAACCTGAACCTGATGGACCGTCTCTTGAATCAAGCTAAAGTGAAAATCTCTGCTTTTTCAACGAATGATATTTTTGAACGATATGATGGCAGTCTGGTTTCTGAAAATGATATGTTGAGATCCACAACAATAGAACGTATCAAGCGGATCATAGATCTAGCCAGTCGATACCAAGTGCCCGTGATCATCGGAAAAGTGTGTGGAAAGAGTCAATCCCCGGAAAATCTTGGAACCAAGCGCGAAATATCTTGCTTTGAAGAAGGTTTTACGGAACTTTTAGCCTTTGCGTCCCAGAAGCAAGTTGTGCTTTTGCTTGAAGTTTTGAACAAGGACGAAGCGGCATTTGGCAATACGATCTGTGACGCTGCCGCCATAGTCAGATCGTTTCACTCCCCGTTTCTAAGATTGGCTGTGAACACCTGCCAGTTGAGTCAGGAGATTATGCCCGTTTATGATTCCCTGATCGCCAGTGCAGATGTACTGGCATACATTCATTTATCTGATTCTGATCACAAGCCCCTTGGAAAAGGGGAAGTTGAATTTTTCAAAATCTTCAGGGCTCTGGACCGGATTCGATACAGTGGCTGGCTCTGTGTTAGATCTTACCCCGAACCGAATGCTGGTGTTGTCTTGGATGCTGCCAATTTCACAGTGATTAAAAATGCAGTTGCTTTGCGCTGCCCTTGACATTGAATATGAAAGACTAGAAAAGTACAGGTGTTCGCGGCTTGATGGCAGCGGCGCCTTTTGCTTTTTCTATGATATGTGAACTGCTATAATTTAGTACAAGTGAAATTTTGTGGGGATTTATTAGCATGATTAAAGTAGTCATTGTTGAAGATGAGAAAAACATCTGCACCTTGATCATCAACTTGATCAACTGGATTCCTGGCGAGCTGGAACTGGCTGGAACGGCCCAGAATGGGGTTGAAGGCTTTGAAAAAATCCTGGAGTTGCAGCCGGACCTGGTGATAACGGATATCCGGATGCCAGGAATGACTGGCTTGGAATTAATTGAAAAAGTCAAAGCATGCCATCTCGATCCCATGTTCATCATCATCAGTGGCCACAAGGAATTTGAATACGCGCGTAATGCCATTCGTTTTGGAGTCGAGGACTATTTGCTCAAGCCGATCAAGCGGGATGAGCTAAATATGACCTTAAATAAAATCCTCGTCAAACACAAAGAACGCCTTGATCACATCAGCCAGGAAAGTGATTTGAACACACAACTGGCACAGAGCTTGCAGACGATCCGGCGCGACCACCTTTTCCGTTACTTTTACCTGTCAGACCATACGATGCCAGATCGTCTGGAAAATCTGCTGGAAGGGCAGGCCTTTGCGTTTCAAGACGGTATTTATCAAACCATGCTGGTGAATATGGATTACCTGGATCCAGCCTTGCGTGAAGATACAAGTTCGAACCCTGCCTTGGAGACCCTCTGCGATGGCGTGCGAGCCTATTTGGCGGATCACACATTCGACTGTGACTTTGCTTTGCAGGAAACCTCAGCCAGTTTTATCCTCAATTATGCTCCGACCAGCGACCTCATGTCCCGGATGGGAAATGAATTGTCGGAGCGAGCAAGAAAGCATGAATATAAATATGACTGCCTGAAATTTTGCTTCGCTTTGGGATTGCAAGTCCAACATTTGGATGAACTGGAAAAATCAACGATAACAGCACGATATGCGATGAACCACCGTTTGGATGATCATAGCGTCAGTTTCATTCCATACGCTACTTTGCCACCGGCTGATCTGAATACACAACTTGCCATGAATGAAAAAGACAAAAGCGATTTTGTGAAGCTCGTCTCGGCTCTCAATCAGAATGGCCTGGATACTTGGCTGGGGGAGTATTTCCAGCGTTTCTGCCAGCCGGATAATTCTCTGTTGCATCTGCTGTATGCCGAATGCTTCCAACTGGTTCTGCTGATGCGGCAGACTCTTCTGACAGCTGGTCTGATCGCGCCGGAAGCATTCAGTTTATCAGAAGAACAACTCCTTAACAGGTTCAATTGCACACGTGATTCGAAATACTTGATCCAGCTGGCGACCCAGTTCATTGAGACCCAAATCGAGGGTATTGCGCAATCGAAAGATCTGCAAGAAATCCGTCCGATCAAACACTGCAAGCAATACATCAATGACCATTACAGTGAACAGATAACCCTCGAAAGCATGGCGCGGGAACTATACTTAAACCCTGTCTATCTGGGGGCTCTTTTCAAAAGCAAAACAGGCATCAGTTTTACCAATTGGCTATTGACTGTCCGGATCGAAAAAGCCAAAGAACTCCTTAAAACAACACAGCTCAGCATTTATGAGATCGCTGAAAGAGTCGGTTATCAAGACGCCAAGCATTTCAGCCGGCTCTTTGCCAAGCATGAGGGGATCAAGCCTAACGAATATCGCAAGTTATATGCTTGATCACATGAACAAGGACGTTGACCATGGCACGACCGAATCGCTTTGATTTCCTGAACCCGCAAAAATACTACATGCGAATCTATCGTAATGTGTACCAGCTTCTGAGTTTTGGTGTGAGCGCTATTTTCCTTGTCTTGGTGCTGCTGAGTCTGATTTTTGACAAGATCAGACTCAGCTTATTTTTCGGCTTGATTCTGGTTGGGTTTGCCAATCTGGTCATGAACTCTATTTTCAGGAAGAAGTTCCTGGATGCATTGGTCGAACTGGAATGGGTGTTGTCCAAGCCAGGTGAGACGGGCAAGCACACTCCCATCCGATCAGATTTGCCAGATGTAAGAAGGCCCGGTGCGCTGGACAGAATGGTCGACCAGATTGAACAAGCCATCAACAATGAGTACAATGCCCGGCTCTTGAGGACCCAGGCAGAAATCCATGCCTTGCAGAGCCAGATCAATCCGCATTTTCTATACAACACGCTGGAAACGATTCGCAGCCAGGCCATCGTCCAGCATGTACCTGAAATCGAAGAAATGGCAGAAGCTCTGGCTACGCTGTTCCGATATGGCATCAGCTCGCAAGGTGAAATGTCCACCTTGGCTAAAGAGCTGAAGTGTGTGGAAAATTATTTCGTCATCCAGCAACATCGTTTCAGCGGCCGATACCAGATGGTCAAGATGGTGGATGAATCCAATGAGATGCTGATGAAATGCCAGATCCCGATCCTGACGCTGCAACCCATCATTGAAAATGCCATTGTTCATGGCCTGGAGAGCAAGCTCGATCCTGGAACGATCACGATTCGTGCAGAAATGACACAAACTTACGTCTACATCCAGATTTCCGACAATGGGGTGGGCATGTCTGAAGAGACGTTGGACAAATTGAATCATCGCTTGGATGTTGAAGAAAACATCAGCATTGATGGACTGCACCCGGATGATCATAAGAGCAGTGGCATCGCCATGATCAATGTCAACCAACGCATCAAACATTTCTTTGGCAAAGAATTTGGCATTTCCGTCACCAGTACGCTGGGTGTCGGAACATCGGTCGACATTACTCTGCCAAACAGGCAATGAAAACAATGGATCATTCAAGCCTAGTCAAGAGGGAAATCCTGCATGCCGATAAAATCACAGTTTTCGGAGACAGGCAGGCAGACCTGATCAACTTCTCCTTCCATCTGGTAGAAGGTGAAGCGCTAGGCATTGTTGGTTTGCGCGATTCTGGCATTCAAACCCTGGTCGATTTTCTGGTAGGAAAGCAGCGCCTTGATTCAGGCGATTTTCACTTTAATGAACAGAGGATCCAGTCTGGATGGATCAAACCATCCTGGCGACCCAGCATCTACTTTATTGGAAATGTCCCCCAGATCTTTCCTGCCCTGACTGTGGCTGAAAACCTTTGTGTGATCCGTACCGGGGCAAAGCTCAGGAAATTTGTCCGTTTGGACCAGATCAATGCGCATGTCCAGGAGATTCTTGATGAGTATGACTTGCCTATATCCCCGCTGATGCAGGCCAGTCGCCTGACGAAAAGCCAACAGCATGTCCTGGAATTGATCAAAGCCAAGATGATGGATGCCAAAGTAGTCGTGTTCAGCAACTCCTTGTCTGAGTATTCCGAAATCGAGTTTTTCCACCTGCACACCATCATACGCTCCATGCAAAACAGCGGCGCTTCCTTTATCATTACCGAATCACAATTTGATCGAGCCTTTTCGATTGTAGACCGCTTGATGTTGGTTCGAAATGGCAGAAACTCAGGAACATATGCCAAGGGTGAATTTGACAAGAATCTGATGCAGCAAATCCTGATGGGGAAACAACTGGCGGGCGAGACGATCAAAAATGGGCCTGTATCTACAAAAATCACTGATCCTGTTCCGTTTCTTGAAATCAAGAATCTCACAACGAGCAGCAATCATCTGCACCATCTGGAAATTGATGCCCACCGAGGTGAAATAACCGGTGTATTTGCGATTGATGATAGCTGTGTTTCAGAACTTGCAGATGTTTTGCTCGGATTTGCCAATTTCAAATCCGGGACGATTCTTATCGATGGCGTGGAAATCAGACCTGTCAAAGATGCCAGACGATTGATGAATCTGATGGGCTATTTCGGTAAACAGAATCTGTTCACGCTGATTTTCGAAATGATGAGTGTGAAAGACAACCTTGTTCTGGGTACTCGCGGAAAATTCACTGCTCCTTTCGGCTACATCAAAGATCATGTTGTCTTGTATGCATTCAAACAAATCTCTGATCGCATCGGATTGAACATCCAAGATGCATACACAATAACTAAAAACATCAGTACGGATGCCCAAATCCGATTGTTGTTTCAGAAATCTTTTGTCAAAGGCGCGTCTATCCTGATCGTCGAAAATCCTTTCAGTGGTTCTGACTTGATTTCCCAGCGGATTATATTTGATCACATTATGGAGGCCAAGGGCCGGAATCTGGCGGTACTGTTCATTTCAAATGATTTTTCGGAAATCCAGACGCTTTGTGATCGAGCTTATATTTTGCGTGAAGGTAAAATTGCCGGTGAAATGAATCACGTGGAAATGTCCCAGATCAACATGTCCCAGATTTTTAGAATATATGAATTGTAAATAAATTTAGCTAAAATAATTGCGCCTTGGCTGGGTGTTAGATTAATTTAGAGTAAATCCTATTTTTTGTCACCCTGAATCTTGTCTTTGCATCATTGTGAGGCATCAGGGGATAATCTATAGTGATAGTATCAAATTGCACAAAAACAATTAAACACACCCATTGAATATTGCATAAGTGAACAAGTGGTTGTGAGCTTGCCTGTCAGTTGTGAACACTTCACAGATTTCCAGATCCGACCGATAAATTCATTTATAATTAATGAAGGAGAACCCCTATGAAAGCAAAGATCTCGTTTTTGCACGGACCACACGATCTGAGGATCGAAGAGGTCGAACTGCCAGCCCTGAAGCCGAACGAAATCCTGATCAAGCTCAAAGCGTGCGGCATCTGCGGCTCGGACGTGGAATGTTTCGAAGGCGAATCAGCGGAAGGCCGCTATGACATAGCACCCTACACCCCCGGACACGAATGGGCTGGCCAGGCTGTCGAAGTTGGCTCGGCCGTCACCAGTGTCAAGCCGGGTAACAAAGTGGTTGGTGACTGTGTCCTGCCGTGCTTCAACTGCGCCAATTGCAAAGATGGCAAAATGCCCTCAGCCTGCCTGAACATGCGTGAAGTTGGCTTCCGTCCGGATTCACCTGGCGGCATGGGCCAGTACATGATCCTCGAAGAAGCCTACACCCACGTGATCCCGGATGACTGGGAATACGAGCTGGGCGCTTGGGTGGAGACTTTCAACGTCGGCTATTGGGGCGTCTGGGGCAACAACACCCACCCGGATGCATCGGATGTCGTCGCCATCATCGGCGGTGGCCCGATCGGACTGACGGCAGCCATGACCTGCAAAGAGTCCGACGCGACGGTGATCGTGATTGATCCGCTGGAAAGCCGGCGCGAGAATGCCCTGAAGTATGGCGCTGATTATGTCATCGACCCATCCAAACCAGATTACCTTGATGAGATTTCCAAGTTGACCAATGACCGCATGGCAGATGTGGTCATCGAATGCTCGGGTAACGACAAAGGCATTGCCTCACTATTCGATGTTGCCGGTCATTCGGCCCGGGTCGGCGTGGTTGGTCACTCAATCGGCCGCAAGGTTCCGGTCGAGATCGGCAAGACGATCTGGAAGACCCTGCAGATCTCAGGCAGCGGCGGTACCAAAAACTGGTTCCCGCGCACCATCCGGTTCATGTCCAAAATCAAGGACAAATACGATTTTGCAGCTCTGAACACGCATCACTTTGATTTTCTGGACCTGGACAAGGCCTTCGATATTGCGGTCCACCAGAAAGCAGTCGCCCGCAAAGTCATGCTGACCTTTGATTCAACTGACAATTAATCTGGACTTTCATAAATCCTTTGAATTCACAGTCCGATTCAATAATCCACACCGTGTATAGATGAAATCAGATTTGAGGAGGTGAACTTGGTCAAGATCATCACAAGCCCATTCCACAAACAAGGAAAAATGGAGGAAAGAAAATGAAGCGGTCTTTATCAATTCTTCTGGTTATGGTCATGATGCTTGCTTTGCTGGCCGGCTGTACATCTGGTGAGGCAACCACTGCAGCACCAGCCGCAACCACCGCAGCAGCAACGACAGCCGCCGGTGAAACAACCGCAGCTGCCGCCGACAAAGTAACCATTGGCGTATCCGTCGGAACACTCGCCCAGGAACGTTGGCAGCGTGAAATCGAAATGTTCAAAGAATATGCTGCCAGCAACAACATCGAACTGATTGTCCAGTCAGCTGAAGATGATCCGCAGAAGCAGATCTCCCAGTGCGAAAACATGATCACACAAGGCGTCGATGCTCTGATTGTCCAGGCTCTGGACTCTGCTGCAGCCGGTGCGATCTGTGAACCTGCCAAAGCCGCTGACATCCCTGTCGTCTCCTATGACCGCCTGGTCATGAATGGTGACCTGGACTACTACATCACCTTTGATACGGTTAAAGTTGGCAAAACCCAGGCTGAATTTGTTGTCAACAAAGTTAACAAAGGCAACTTCATCTGGATGCTCGGCGATCCAAACGACTTCAACACAACCCTTCTGGAGCAAGGTCAGACACAAGTCCTCCAGCCACTGATCGACAGCGGCGATATCAAAATCATCCTCAAGCAGAATGCCAAGAACTGGGATCCGAACGAAGCTCTGAAAATTGCTGAAAACGGCCTGACATTGGCCAATAATGACATCCAGGGTTATGTTGCTTCCAATGACGGCACAGCCGGTGGTGCGATCCAGGCTCTGACTGCCCAGGGACTCGCTGGCAAAGTTGCCATCGCTGGTCAGGACGCAGACCTCGCAGCTTGCCAGAGAATCGTTGAAGGCACCCAGACCGGTACCGTCTACAAACCTTTGAAGAAGCTCAACATGGCCGCCATCCAGCTCGCAGCTGCATTGGCCCAGGGCAAACGTGGCCAGGATGCCATGAATGCTGTTGACAGCTCTCTCGGTGTCTGGTCCCAGCAGAACAACGGCTTTAAAGATGTTGATTCTTTCCAGGTTGACGTCGTTGCTGTTGACAAAGACAACATGGTCAAGGAAATCATCAAAGATGGATTCCACACGTTGGAAGATGTCTACAAGAATGTCCCCAAGGATCAATGGCCGACTGTTAACTGACAATCAATTCTTTTCAAATCACCTGGGCAATTGTGATGTTCAACTTTGACAAGCTGACAGAATCTGGAAACTATACACACTAAAATCAAATCCATAAGAACAGGTGTTGTGGAGGCCCGCGCACAAGTGGGCCTCCACAAGCCAAATGGCAAAGAATGATTGGGAGGAATGGCCATGATGGAAGCAGTGGCCTGTCCGGTTGGTGAAGCAACAATACTCCGGATGGAAGGTATCACAAAGGTCTTTCCCGGTGTCAAAGCTTTGGAAAATGTTGATTTATCAGTTCGCTGTGGAACCATCCATGCGATCTGCGGAGAAAACGGAGCTGGTAAATCAACGCTCATCAAAGTCCTCAGCGGAATCTATGCTCACGGAACATATGATGGGAAAATCATCCTGGACGGACAGGAAAAAATGTTTGCATCGACTCACGATGCAGAAAAAGCGGGTATCGTTTGTATCCATCAGGAACTTGCTCTGGTTCCGGAAATGAGTGTTGCTGAGAACATTTTCCTTGGCAATCAGCCCAATCGGGCGGGCCTGATCAATTTTGACCAGATGATCCGTCAGGCAGGCGATTTGCTGGAGAAAGTCGGAATCAACAGTCAGGGTGCATCGAGCGGAGTTAACCCAAACACAAAAATCATCAACCTTGGCGTTGGCAAACAACAGTTGGTGGAAATCGCCAAAGCCCTGGCCAAGGATGCGCGCCTATTAATTCTCGATGAACCGACAAGCGCTTTGACTGAGAACGAAGTCGATGTCCTGATGGACATTCTTGATAATTTGCGCAAGAAAAATATAACTTGCATCTATATCTCGCATAAATTGGATGAAGTCATGCGGATTGCTGATGATGTGACCATACTCCGGGATGGCCAGACAATTGGTTCCAGACGCATATCAGATATTTCAAAAGCGGACATTGTCCGAATGATGGTCGGTCGTGAATTAACCAATTTCTTCCCCCGTGAACCTCATTCGGTAGGAGAGGTTGCGTTTGAGGTTAAAAACTATACGATTCACAATCCCTGGGTCTCTGGCAAGAAATTGGTCAATGATGTCAGTTTCAAGATTCACCGCGGTGAGATCGTTGGGATCAGTGGACTGATGGGATCCGGCAGAACCGAACTTTTCTCCTCCATCTATGGAGCGTTTGAAGCAAGGTCCGAGGGCGAAGTCTATCTGAATGGAAAAAAACTGTCGATCAAATCCCCGGATGACGCGATCAAGCATGGCATCTACTACTTGACCGAGGATCGCAAGCGTTTTGGCCTGGTTCTCGGGATGTCCATTCTGGAAAACACAACCTTGTCAAGCTTGTCCAAAGTCTCCAAACTGGGATTACTGGATATCAACAAAGAACGTACAGCGACGCAGAAATACATCAATTTTTTACGGACAAAAACGCCGAGTCCATTGGTCAAAGTTAAAAATTTGAGTGGTGGCAATCAGCAAAAGGTGGCAATTGGCAAAGCTTTGATGACTGAGCCAAAAGTATTGATCCTGGACGAGCCGACGCGAGGTATCGATGTCGGTGCCAAATACGAAATCTATAAAATCATGAATCAGCTCGTTGAGCAAGGCGTTGTGGTCATCATGATTTCTTCAGACCTGGAAGAAGTCCTCGGCATGAGCGACAGGGTGCTGGTCTTCGGAATTGGCGAGCTGCGCGGTAGCCTGGATATCTCCGAGGCTGATCAGGAAATGATAATGAATGTTGCGACAGGGGTGAAAAAGTTATGACTGGCATGGATACTGAAAAAGGAAAATCAAAAGGCGTAACGTTTAATTTCAGGCAATACGCGATGATCCTGGCACTAATTATTTTATTTATCCTGTTTACGAGTTTGACCAAAGGTTCATTTATCCAGACGAGAAACCTTTCCAACCTGGCCAGGCAGATGGCGATTACGGGTGTGCTGGCAACAGGTATGGCCATGGTTATCATCTCAGGCAACATCGATCTGTCGGTCGGCACTTTGCTAGGCTTTATCGGTGGCATTGGTGCCGCTGGAATGGTCTGGTGGGGCTGGGATATGTATACGACTATCCTCATCCAATTGGCTCTCGGACTGGTTGTTGGGCTGATCCAGGGATCCATCATTGCCTATCTGCGCATGCCAGCCTTTATAACAACTCTGGGTGCCCAATTGATTTTCAGAGGCGCGACACTTGGTGTCATCAAAGGCACAACCGTTGCCCCGCTCCACAAAGGTTATGTATTCCTGGGTCAGGCCTATGTCACGGAACTGATGGGCTGGATTCTTGCTGCCATAGCAATCGGCTTCTTGTTCTATTCCATGTTCAGCAAACGCAAAAGCAATATGAAATATAAATTCGAAGTGAACAGCTTGAGCTTCGATCTCATGAGATCAAGCATGTTCGCGGCCTTGATCATCGGTTTCGTCTGGATCATGAATGATTATCGTGGCGTTCCGGTTCCAGTCATCCTGATGTTGGCTCTCACAATCATCTTTACGTTCGTTGCCGAGAGACTGACCTTTGGTCGTAGTGTTTATGCCATCGGTGGCAACCGCGAGGCTGCCAAGTATGCAGGCATCAATGTAGAGTGGATCACCATTATTGTCTTTATGCTCAGCGGCCTGATGTCCGCTGTTGCCGGTATCATCATGTCTGCCCGCCTGAATGCTGGCGCTCCACAGGCAGGATTACAGATGGAAACTGACGCGATTGCTGCAGCTGTCATAGGCGGAATCAGCATGACAGGTGGTATAGGCCGAGTCAGTGGCGCTTTGATCGGTGCCGTCGTCATGGCCACTCTCGACAATGGCATGAGCATGATGAATATCCAGGCCTTCTGGCAGTTCATCGTCAAAGGTGCTGTCTTGATCGCAGCCGTCTGGTTTGATATTTCCTCGAAAAACAAACAGAAGTAATATTTTGGGAGAAAAGCAATGAATGACAAAGTGAGAATTGGTGTCATCGGCACCGGCCGCATCGGCAAATTACACATCAATAATCTCTGTACTTCTGTACCTGGAGCCAAAGTAGAAGCGGTTGCTGATATTGTCATGAATGATGAAATCAAGCAATGGGCCAATTCCCTGGGCATTGAAAAGGTTTACTCGGATCCAGAATTGATCATGACCGATCCAGATATTGATGCCGTTTTCATTTGCTCATCGACGAACACACATGCCGACTTCCTGATCCGTGCCGCTCAGGCTGGCAAAGACATCTTCTGTGAAAAGCCGATCGACTATGACATTGACAAAATCAATGCTGCGCTCGACGCGGTCAAAAAGGCTAACGTCAAACTGCAGACTGGATTTGTCCGCCGCTTTGACCATAACCACAAAAAAGTTCGCGATACCGTGGCGTCCGGCCTGCTCGGCACCCCGTCCATCATCAAAGTGACTTCACGTGATCCTGAACCAGCCCCGTTTGAATACGCCAAAGTTTCCGGCGGGTTGTTCATGGACATGATGATCCATGACTTCGATATGGTCCGCTACCTTTCGGGCAGTGAAGTCGTCGAGGTCAGTGCTTTCGGCGATGTCCTGATCGATGAGCGCCTGAGAACCATTGGCGATGTCGATACCGCAATTGTCATGCTGAAGTTTGCCAACAAAGCGATCGGCGTCATCGACAACAGTCGCAAGGCTGGGTACGGCTATGATCAGCGGAGCGAAGTCCACTGTGAAAAGGGCTGTGTCCAAGTCAGCAATGACTACCCAAACACCTCGATGATCAGCACCAACGAAGGTGTTTATCTGGAAAAACCGCTCTGGTTCTTCCTGGAACGTTACAACGATGCCTTCATTGCCGAAGCCAAAGAATTTGTTGCTGCCATTAAAGAAAATCGTGAACCCTCTGTCGGTGGGATCGATGGCCTCATGCCAGTCAAAATCGCCATGGCGGCTCAGAAATCCCTGCTCGAAGGACGGGCAGTCAAGCTGAGTGAAATCTGACCAAAGGAGCACACTCATGAAACTTGGGTTTAACGAAGCAACTTGCATGAAAGGCTCCAGCCTGCAAATGGATCTTGAGCTTTGCGAACAGAATGGGTACGACTACATCGAAATCCGTCTCGATATGCTGGAGGATTACCTGAAGGATCATACTTATTCTGATCTGAGGAAGTTCTTTGCCACGAGTCATCTGAAGCCATATGCGTTCAACTCGATTGAAAACATCAACTTCTGCACCCCTGAAGAATGGCAGGAACGCGTCAAACTGTTCACATTTGCCTGCCAGAGTGCCCAGGAGATTGGCAATCCGTACATCATCATGGTGCCTACCATGGGACCGGACATGGTGAATAAAACTAAGAAGGAAGTGTTCGATGATTCGGTTGAATCACTGATCAAGTTCGCTGACATCGCCAAACCTTATGGCGTCAAGCTGGCCTTTGAACCGATCGGTGATCCTCGCTGGTGCGTCCGCAGCCTCAAACAATGCTGGGAGATCGTTAAAAAGATTGACCGGGAAGATGTCGGCATCGCACTGGACGCTTTCAATCTGTTTCTGCACACGAAATTTGGCGATATCGACGACCTGGATCAAGTTCCGTTGGAGAAGATCTTTGTCTACCACATCGATGACTGTGAAGATCTGCCTCTGGGCATTCTCGATCATTGTCACCGGCTCTTTCCTGGCGATGGCGTGATTCCACTGGATCTGCTTTCCAAAAAGCTGAAAGACAAAGGCTACAATGAGATCGCGTCGATCGAGCTTTTCAGGCCCCAATACTGGGAAATGGATCCGGCAGACGTAATCAGAATCGGCAAGGAAAAGACGGTTCAATTTTTGTAAATTTTGCTGACTGCCGGAATAAGTCAGTCTTCGTTCATTTGTTAATTTCTCTCCTCCGAGAAATTATATTCTCTTCCTCAAAGAGTGTACAAAGGTCTGGATTGGTGGATCCAGGCCTTTGTGCTTTTACAAGAACAACAGCAAACTGACAGCCATGACGATCATGCCGGCGACCATGCCGTAGATGGACAAGTGGTGCTCGCCATAGTCCCTGGCTGAGGGTAACAGTTCATCCAGCGAGATGAATACCATGATTCCAGCCACGAGGCCGAATATGATGCCCATCAGGGTGTCGCTCAGGAAGGGCAGCAAGATCAGGTAGCCCACCAGGGCCCCGACTGGCTCGGAGAGGCCTGACAGGAAAGAATAGAGGAAGGCCTTTTTCTTGCTTCCTGTCGCATAAAAGATCGGAACAGAGACAGCGATGCCTTCGGGGATGTTATGGATGGCAATAGCCGCGGCGATCGGGATAGCGATCTGCGGTTCCTGCAAGGCAGCGATGAAAGTGGCCAATCCTTCCGGAAAATTGTGGATGCCGATGGCCAATGCTGTTAAAACGCCCATGCGCAGGAGCTTATGGTTTTTCAAGGCTTTTTCACGCATTTCGATTTGCTTTTGATGGTGACTGAACTCCGGGTGATCCTCGCTCATTTCTTCGACCGAATGAAGTTCATGCGGGTTTTCAGAAGAGGGAACCAGCTTGTCGATGATGGCAATCAAGAACATACCACCAAAAAAGGAGAGCACGGTTATCCAGGAACCCATCACCTCGCCCAGTTCGGCAACAAGTCCAGATTTGGCTTTGAAGAAGATCTCGACCATGGAAACATAGATCATGACGCCGGCGGAAAAACCCAGGCTGACCGATAAAAAACGCGGGCTACTTTTCTTGGAGAAAAAGGCGATGATGCTGCCGATGCCCGTGGAAAGGCCTGCGAATAGTGTCAATCCAAACGCGAACAGGACATTTTCCATGGTCTACCTCCGCTGATCAAGTCAATATCCGAGGACCTCGTCAAGGATGATCACTTCGGCTTCTATCGAATGCATTTTACCATAATAGATCACCATCGCGTTGCAGATCCGGTCCGTTCAAACAAAGAAACCTGATAGCCACGCTTTCCCATAACCTATCTTTTACATTGACATAATTCTCTTCTGATGATCCTCGACTGGACCCTTGCTAAGATGAGGGTGTTCAAAACAGTCACCGACCTGATCGCGAACCCAACACGATCACTTGCAGATGAACTGCTCAAGGAAAATTTGGAGGAACACACACAATGATCAAGAAACTTGCCGTTGCTTTGCTGGCTGTGTCGATGCTCGTATCGACTGCTGCCTGCGCTTCGTCCGCATCTACCGCTGCTGCCGCAGCCGCCACCACCGCTGCAGCCGAAACCACCGCTGCCGAGACGGCTGCTGAACTCAGCGGCGATGTCATCATTGACGGTTCTGGTACTGTCTACCCCCTGATGGCTGCCATCGCCGAAACCTACATGGTTGAAGTCCAGCCGGAAGTCAATGTCCAGGTTGGCCGCGCTGGTTCCAGTGCCGGATTCAAGAAATTCATCCCCGGCGAAACGGACCTTTCTGACGCTTCCCGTGCCATCAAGCAGGAAGAAATCGACCAGCTCAAGGAAAATGGCCTCAACTACGAGACCGACGTCATGGAAATCAAACTAGCTCTTGATGGACTGACCATGGTCATCAACAAGGAAAACACCTGGGCGACTGAAATGACCAAAGACGAGATCGTCAAGATGTACCTGTCCGGTAGCTACAATGCTGAAGACAAAGTGCTCTGGTCTGACATCCGTGCCGACTGGCCGGCCGAAGAAGTCAAATTCTATGGCCCGAATGAAAACCACGGCACCTATGAATTCTTCTTTGAAAAAATCCTGGAAAAGGCTGACATGGTCAAGACCGTCAACCTGCAGCAGGAATACTCCACCCTCGTCGACCTGGTTTCCAAAGACAAGAACGCCATCGCCTTCTTCGGCTTCGGCTACTATGTCAGCAACCAAGACAAGATCTCAGCTGTCAAAATTGACTTCGGCAGTGGCCCGGTCGAACCGACCCTCGAAACCATCGGCGAAGACCTGCCTTACGCTGGCTTCACCCGCCCGGTCTTCACCTACCTGAACCTCAAATATGCCATGGAAAAGCCCCAGGTTCTCGACTATGCCAAGTACGTGGTTGCCCACGGTGCCGCTGAACTGGCTGGTGAAACCGGCTTCGCTCCGCTGCCGATGGACCAGTATGAAGCTTATCTGGCTGAACTGAACAAAATTGGCTGAAATAGACATAATTTGACACGACGTTGGGAGATGGGATGGGGAGCTTCAAGCTTCTCATCCTGTCTTTGCTCTCAAAAGTTCGCCAGGCACCCATTCTGAAAGGATCACTTGCATGAACAGCATTGAGTCTGCGGCTCCGCAAAAGCCCCGCCGGAATTACAAGCTCAAATCCAGGAAATATGAAAAATTCATCCCCGCTTTTTTCATCCTGGCAGCATCGATTTCGATCATCACGACAGTCGGCATTGTCCTGACGCTGTTCAATGACGCCCTGCATTTTTTCCGGGCTGTTCCACTCAAAGATGTGTTCAGCACCGAGCTGGCTCCTCTGGCAGCAGAGCCGAAATTTGGCTTCATCCCGCTGATCACTGGCACGGTCCTGACGTCCTTGATCGCCATGCTGGTGGCTACGCCGATCGGGCTGACCGCAGCCATCTACATGAGCCAGTTCGCGACTGACCGGGTCAGGAAAGTCATCAAGCCGATCATCGAACTACTGGCCGGCATACCCACCATCGTCTATGGCTTTTTTGCCTATTCGTTTGTCACACCACTCCTGACCCGCCTGATCCCGACCCTGGAGGCCAAGAATGTCCTCAGCCCGGGGATCGTCATGGGCATCATGATCATCCCGCTTGTGACCTCACTATCTGAAGATGCCATGAGCTCGGTGCCCAATGCGATCCGCGAAGCGGCCCTCGGACTTGGATCGACCAAGCTAGAAGCTTCGGTCCAAGTGGTTCTACCGGCTGCTCTGTCGGGTGTCATCGCTTCGATTGTTCTGGGCATCTCGCGCGCCGTCGGCGAAACTATGATCGTGGCCATCGCCAGCGGCAGTTCCAAGCGTTTCACACTCGACGTCACCCAATCGATCCAGACCATGACCGGCTACATTGTTGAATTCACCAGCGGTGACGCCGGCAGCGGCACCATCGGCTACTACAGCTTGTATGCAGTTGGCCTGATCCTGTTTGCTTTTACACTGCTGCTGAACATGACCGCGCAACACATTTCCCGCAAGTTCCGGGAGGTTTACTGATATGGACATCGAACAATCCCGCAATCTGTCCCCGGCAGCAGAAAAAGCCAGCCTGCAGAACCAGCCCGACGATTCTTTTTTTACGTCTGAATCGGTGCAAAAGCGGATCAAACGTCGCACTTTGCTCGATTGGCTGGCCCGCAAAGTCTTTTTCTTCTCGATGATCTTTGCCCTGCTGGTCCTGGGTGTCCTGATCGTCCAGGTTATCCGCGACAGCATCGGCTGGCTGGACATCCAGTTTTTGACCAGCAATCTGTCCCGCTTTGCCGAGAAAGCTGGTATCAAAGGGGCCATCCGCGGCTCAGCGATGCTGATGCTGGTCGTGATCCCCACTTCGGTCATCATCGGTGTGGCAACGGCCGTATACCTCGAAGAATTTGCCCACAAGGGCCGATTTCATGCCTTCATTCAGACCAATATCGCTAATCTGGCCGGCGTGCCTTCGGTCATTTTCGGCCTTCTGGGCCTGACCGTGTTCGGCCGTCTCTTTGGCCTCGGTTCCAGCATCCTGGCCGGTGGCCTGACCCTCTCCCTTTTAGTCTTGCCGACAATTGTCGTGGCCAGCCAGGAGGCGATCCGGGCTGTCCCTGGATTTCTCAGAGATGCGTCCTACGGTCTGGGTGCAACCCACTGGACGACCATCTGGCGGATCGTGCTGCCGACAGCGATGCCGGGCATCCTGACCGGAACCATCCTCGCCATCTCCCGCGCCATCGGTGAAACAGCGCCGCTGGTTGTCCTGGGCATCCCGACCCTGATCATGAAATTGCCTGACAGCATCATGGATGACTTCACGGCCTTGCCGATCCAGATCTACTATTGGACACTGGATGCTGTCCTGACCAAAGAATATGCCAACCTGGCCGCAGCCACCATCATCGTCCTGATGGCCTTGCTTTTTGCCCTGAATTCGATCGCGATTGTGATCCGAAACAAATATTCCCACAAGTATTGAGGAGCCCGATCCAGATGAACCAGCAGACTGAAAGCCAGCCCGGACTTACCACTCAGAACGCTTATGATGTCAAGGATCTCAATCTCTGGTATGGCGATCACCATGCCTTGATCGATGTCAGCCTGGATATCCAGAAAAATAAGGTGACCTCGATCATCGGCCCTTCCGGTTGTGGAAAATCGACCTTCGTCAAAACCCTCAACCGCATGGTCGAAGAGGTTCCAGGGGTCCGGACAACGGGCAACATCATGTACCATGGCCGCAACATCCTGGACCCGGACATCAGAGTCGAAGCCTTGCGAGCCCGGGTTGGCATGGTGTTCCAGAAGCCCAACCCATTTCCGAAGTCCATCCTGAACAATGTCACCTTCGGTCCCAAGCTGCATGGTATCCGGGACAAGAAAAAGCTGCTCGAAATCGCCGAAAAAAGTCTCATCGATGCGGCCTTGTGGGACGAAGTCAAAGACCGGCTGCATGACAATGCGTATGGTTTGTCTGGCGGACAACAGCAGCGACTGTGCATCGCTCGCTGCCTGGCCGTAGAGCCAGACGTCTTGCTACTGGATGAACCCACCTCGGCCCTGGACCCGATCGCCTCCTTCAAAGTCGAAGAACTGATCGATGAGCTTAAAGCCCGCTACAGCATCGTCATCGTGACGCATTCCATGCAGCAGGCCGCTCGAATCTCAGATATGACCGCGTTTTTCCTCAATGGCGAGGTGATCGAGTATGACCGGACTGAGATCATGTTCTCCCGGCCCGCTGACGAGCGGACCAACAACTACATCTCAGGAAGGTTCGGTTGATAGAAGTCGATTATTGCTTTTTCACAAGCTTGCGGAAGTAGTAGGTCTGGGAAGGTGTGTGAACAGAAAAAGGCTCCCAGCCATTATCTCCCAGTATGTGGATGACCCTGTTGAGATCGGGACGTGATTTGGTTTTTTTGCCTTTGATGGACAAACGGATCATTCCAACCCGGTCTTTTTTGATGACCAGCTTCTCATCAGGATTGGGCAATTCAAGAGCAGTGAAGAGCTGCTCGATCACGTCGATTTCATAGGTGGAAAGGGCAATTTCATCGTCGACTGTCAAAGTCAGCAGGGCATATTGATTCATTCTCGTAATCTCCTCTTGCAATTAATTGGGCAGATCTGCATGATTTGGTTGTGATCTGTCCTTCTATAATTGGCATAATTTCATTATAGATTCAGGCAAATGCTTACCGATTGCTGTACCATGTAAAATATATGTTTTGATGAGATGAAGAGGAGCACCCCATGCATTTTTACCAGTTGATTATTCGGGTCCGGGATAGGGTCTGACCATTTGCTTCCAGACCGTTGATCTCGATGGACTGCGTGCAAAAGCTCTGGACTGGGAGCTCAATCCTTCTGACATCCGGTTTCCGGATCCGGAAAACCGCTACTTCTATGTCTATGATCCGGATGGCTTGTCGATCGAATTCAAACAGAAAATGCACTAAGCTGGTTTGCATCCGTTCGCGGCTTCCTGATACAGGAATAATTAGTATCGAGACGTATTGAAAAGGCCCGGGCAGTTGCCCGGGCCTTTGTTGATCACGTTCAGGATTTTAAGTGGATTCTAGATCAGTCTTTGTTTCTGGCCAGAATCAGCTTGCGGCTGCCAATGAGAAGGGCCAGGCCGGCAACCAGGAAGGCAATGATATAAGTCGGCTGAGAGTCGCCAGTATCCGGCATTTCAGCTGTCATGCTGACATCCTGAAGCTGGAAGTTAGAGGGAACGATCACTTTGTCGATCACATGAATGACACCGTTGGTGGCTTGGATATCAACTGCGGTGATATTGGCATCGTTGACTTTGGGAGCACCACTTAAATCAAACTTGACTTTTTCGCCATTCAGGGTGGCTGCTTCGAGGCCGTTGCTCAAATCGGTGCTCATAACTTTGCCGGAAACGACGTGATAGAGCAGGACTTTGGCCAGGTCAGGCTGCGCGAGAAGTTCCTCGGCAGTCACATCGAGAGCTGCCAGCAAATCAGCAAAGGCAGCATTCGTCGGAGCGAAAACGGTGAAGGGACCTGCGCCCTGCAAAGCGGTGACCAAGTCAGCTTTCTGGAGGGCCGAGACTAGGATGCTGAAATCAGGATTGCCTACGGCAATTTCGACAATGGATTGGGTTGGTTCTGTTTCTGCAAGTACCGGAGTGACAGACAGCGACAAAGCGACAACCAGGACCAAAATGAGACTTGTAAGCTTTTTCATGTTCATGACCTCTCTTTCTTAATAAAAAGTTGGTAATCAGATTGCTCTGTAAAATGTCTATGATCGAATATTATTAAGAATCATTATTAAATACTGTGCCTGGCGTTACATACAATGCTATAGTCAAAAAATGGTAACATTTGATGCAAAATGGCATGGGGTCAAGTCTTAATCTGGAGAAAAAGCAAGGCAGGCTATGCACATGAAATCGATTCGTACAGGTGTTTTTGTTTTATCGTTCGTCCTTATCTCAGCTGGCTTGGGCATGGCCTTTCAGTACTGGCTGAACGGACGGGCTAATCAGAAGGCTCGGGTTGCTTTGCAGGCCATCCGGACAGAACAGGTGGAAGACACGGTGAGCGCTGCCAATCGTGAGGTGCAAAGCAGGGTCATCGAGCAGGAGCCAGCTCTCTTGGAGCAGATGCAGGCAGCAGGAGATGAATGGACAGTTTCAGCTAATCCCCATTTTGAATTTCTGGAAATGAATCCTGATTATATGGGGTGGATTAAAATTGACGACACACAGATCGATTATCCGATTGTGCGGGCATCTGACAATGACTATTATCTGGACCATGATTTCGAGCGAAAGAAAAACAAGGCTGGAGCCATCTTCATGGATTATCGCAACATTGGGAATGGGGATGATTCGCACACCCTGATCTATGGTCACAACATGCGCGACCAATCCATGTTCCACAACTTGCGCAAATTCAGAGACGACCAGTTTTTTGCGGATCATGAATACATCACGGTTGACTATTTGTTTGGGGCGAAGCGTTACCAGATCTTTGCTGCGTATCTGATATCTTCAGAAGCGAGCATCATGGACACACGGTTTGACGAAGAGACTTTTTCGACCTTCACAGCAGCCGTCATGGAAAACGCGGAAAACTTCCGAGATGTGGAGCTCCGGCTAACCGACCAGATCCTGACCTTGGCTACCTGTGCGTATGACTTTGATGACGCCCGCCTGATTGTGCATGCTAAAAGAGTCGATTAGACAGCCCTTTTGTTTGAGGTGCAAACAGGGTTCGGTTGATCGTAGCATCTATTCAACATACTCATAGACATATTTCACACCTCCCACGCGCCCTTGGTTGCTGATCACGATGAACAGCACGGTCTGGCTGCCCTTTTTGCCTTCGCCAAATTCGCCGCTGACCTCCAAGGTCGCCGATTCGACCGCCTTCTTACCATCGATGATATCGGCCCGGCAGACGGTCTCGCCATCGGCTGATGTGAGCAGGTCTTTGCCTGTGTTGCCGAAGACGGTCGTGACATTGCCCCAGTATGCCCAGGCTGCAACACCGGTGAAATTGGTTCCGTTCCCGCCTGATTCGACCGGCGTGAGGCGGTTGAATGCGTCAATCTGAGTTTGCAGGGTCACCCGGATGGTGTCGCCCGGCAAAAAAGCCTCATCCGTGCTGGATCGTTCCCAGCTGCCACTGGTGGCGATCGTCTCAGTCAGATAGGTCTTTTTAATACCATCGTAAACTTTGCGTTCATACTCACAAGCAACGGATCCTGCTGCATCCTCGGCTGAATATTCAAACGTGTAGAGTCGATGATCTTTGTCATCACCGACTTCGTAAGTTGAAGGGATCACCTCGATCGTATCGACCAACTCCCAGATACCTCCTTCAACAGGTATGGGTGCAGGCGAAGGATCGGGCTGAGCGACAGGCACGTCAAAACCGATAGTGTTCAGCAGACGGATGAGATCGTTGCGAGTCAGATCTAGTGTCTGGAAATGATCGGTGTTTTTCTTCCAGTCATCAAACTGGTTCAAGATATCCTCGGCCGATGTGTTGAGCAGACGGTTGATCAGTTCTTCCTTCTGATCACCGACCAGCTCAGTGAGGTCCTTCTGGATCAGTGCCTGGATGTTTTTGATTTGACTGGCAGACAAATCAGATCTTTCTGCGATCAGTGCCGTCAAGCGGCTGATCATTTCGGAATAGGCGAAATCTGGATTGACCCAGCTTAACCCACGTAAAATGTCCTGACCAACCGTGATCCTGTCGAGCAACGATTCCCGGGCTGCACCAGATGCGGCAGATTCAGCCATGAAAGCCAATTCCTGCCTGGCCTGTTCAACTTCTTCTGGCGGAGCGTCACTGTTACCCGTTTCTATCTGGTATAACTGGAGCATGCGATCGCCGAAATCCGGATTGCCCGATGTGTCGATCTGCTCCCTGATGTCTTCCAGCACCGCAGGCAAAGCTGGATCCAACAGGATTTCAGTCAAGAGCATGTCAGCCAGCGCTTGTTGATTTCGATACAGGTGTGGGTTGTCTGCCAGTTCTTCAAATATCCGGATGGAGATCCAGACCGCCGACTGATCCGTCAACGTTGACGCTGCGTGTACGTTGGGTGAAATCGCATCAGCCAGTCGGGCAAAGGGCGATTGGCTGGCCGTTGCAGAAGCAAAGGTCCCAGGATCGATCAGGACGGCAGGTGTTCGATCTGCCTGGAGAAGGGTTTCGTAATCCTCGATGATCCCGGAAAATTCTTCAGCTTCTGTTGGCGTCAGCTGCTGGATTTCTTCTGCCAGCTGTTCCAACTGGTATTCCCCCATGTAATAATCCGCAGAAAGCAGATACGCATGGATCCGGGCAGCTGTCTGGTGACTGTCGAGCAACTCGTGATAAGCGGGTGAAAGGGAATCCTGCATCCATGCACCACTGGTTTGCTCCAAGGCCTCGGCTATAGCCGGATTGGCATTTTGCAGCAAAAGATAGATGACTTCCGTTGCGCCCATCAGCCAGGACACATACGTTTCCTCCTGCTGAACCATGGCGGCAGTTGTTTCAAATTGCTTTTGCTCCAGGACTGCCAACGTCATGGCATTACCAGAACGGAGTGTCTGGTAATATTCCAATTGAGCCGCCCAGGATTGCATCGCGATCCGGTTTGCCAAGATGCCTGAAACAATCTCCCGGCCCGCCGTTTCATGCTCGGGTGTGACCTGATCAAGGTGTACCAGCAGCATCTGTTCATAGGGCAGCAGAACGGATCTGACCCGGATGGCGTTATCGGCCAGTTGCTGGATGGCGCCTGAAAACAGGTTGGTCGCTTGAATGCGGGCTGCTGCATAGTCAGAGCCATAGGAGGGGCTTATGATGGTGTAAAAGAGTCCCCCGGCTAGACTGCCCAGCAGATTTTGCTCAAACTGTCCATCGCCTGATTCCGGTTCGGTGGGGCTTGTCATTTGAGCTGGAGCGAGGGTGCTGGATACCGTGGGACTTCCAGATTGCTGCCCTGTGCCACAGCCGCCGATCAGCATGGTCATCACAAGCAGTAAGGCAGACAGACGTTTCCATGGTTTCACCACTTTAGATCCCTCCCTTTCCATGCAGGACGCCAGGGGGTCGATATTGTCCTAGCTCTCCAAATAGGCTTTCAATGCCTTCAGGTTGTCCTTCAGCAACTGGTAACCCTCTTGATATAACTTGTCCAATTTGTCTGGATCTGATTCGGTACGCTTGATCTCGGCCATCGATTCCGGGGCGATGATGAAGGCTTTGCCATCTGCCTCCAATTCAAACACGCGCCCCATGTTGTCGTTATAGGTCTGAGCCCGGTTCTGCAGAGCCTTGGCAAATGCAGGGTATTGCGAATAGAATCTGGCTGCCAGACGCATGAGATTTTCCGGCTGTTTCTGGTACCCGCGTTCCCGTGTCAGGATGACGATGGTTTTGTCACACCCTGCCTGCAGTGCCGCATCGATGGGCACTGGAGTTGTGATTCCACCGTCCATGTATGGTTGTCCATCGATCTCAATGACCGGGAACAGGAGCGGCAAGGCACAGCTGGCCATCAGGACCAGATCCTGCCGCCCTTGCTTGGGGACTGGCAGAAACTCGGTCTGACCGGTTTGCAAATTGGTGACGGTCGCCAATACATCGCCCTTGAACTGGGCAAAGGCGTCAAAATCAAACGGGACGCAAGACTGGGGGATGGTTTCGAAAACGAACTCCAGATTGTAGATGCTCCTGTTTTTCGGATTGAGCAAGTGGCGGATCCCCATGTAGCGGTGATCTCGCATGTAGTTTTTTGCGACCTGGATGTTGCGGCCGATCTGGCCGGAGGCGTAGGACAAGGCGTTGGCGATGCCGGCAGAGGTGCCAATGACCATGTCAGCGATGATCTGCTCTTCTAAAAGCGCGTCTAGCACGCCGCACGAGAAATACGTCCGGCTTGCGCCGCCTTCTAGGACCAGGCCCAGTTTCATGGCCGCATTCCTCGGTCAGCCTTCCCGCTCGGACACGTCCTGGCCTTCTGCGTCGACGATGATATAGGCGGGCTTGCCATCGAGCATGATTTCATACCACTGGTCGCCGTAACGGGTTTGTTCACCGGTGACAATCGCCTGGATAGTGTACTGTTCTCCACCAGTCGCGGTTTTGAGGGCTGCTTCCCCCACCCCCGGGGTAGGACGGACATTGTAGCGTTGCCCTTCCCGGATGGTCAGGATCTGGACCGGCGCAGAGGGGGTGGCTGTCGTCACCTGGATGACGGTGGTGGGGGTGGTTTCAACACTGGTTTCACGATCGCTGGCAATCAGGCGCTGGACAAAAATGGCAACAACGACCAGGGCCATCAGCAGCAGGATGGATAGGATGACAGGCTTGTTCAGGTGTTGTTTGCGATGCTGCAGGCGGTATTCGCGAAACTGGCGCGGGTGCCTGACCGGATCATCGGCAAAATCATCATCCAGATCTGGCGCGCCTGGATTGGGCACGTGGCGCGGTTGGATGTTGAAAAATTCAACTGAGTCAGGTTTTTTTGGATCGCCCTGTGCATCATGCTGGTTTGCCTGGTCCCATTCTTGATGATCCATAAGCCCTCCTGGATGCAAGTTCATTTCCATTATAATCGAACAAACATGACAGGACAGGATTCTCTGTGCTATATTAATAAAGAATTCACAATCCATCCGCTTGAACTGACCGCCTTTCCGTTCTGTGGAACAGGCGGTTTTTTATGCAAACAGATAGAAATTTGGAGAAACAATGACATTTACTGAACTGAAAATTGCCCCGCCGATCCTCAAAGCATTGGATCAGGCTCATTACAAACATCCAACTCCGATCCAGGTCCAGGCGATCCCGCCGGCACTCCTGGGGCGTGATTTGCTGGGTTGTGCCCAGACGGGAACAGGCAAGACCGCTGCCTTTGCCGTGCCGACGCTGCAACGCCTGATGCAGACAGGAAGACACGAAAAGCGGCGCATCCGCTCCCTGATCCTGACTCCGACGCGTGAACTGGCTCTGCAGATCCACGAAAGCTTGATCACTTATGGTCGACACTCCGGACTTCGTTCCTGCGTGATTTTCGGCGGTGTGTCACAGAAACAGCAGGAAATCGAGCTGCGCCAGGGCGTCGATATTCTCGTTGCAACGCCGGGCCGCCTCCTGGACCTGTTAGGGCAAAAGCTGGTATCTCTGCAGGATATCGAAATCCTGACACTTGATGAAGCGGACCGCATGCTCGACATGGGATTCATTCACGATGTGAAACGGATCATAGCCCAGGTCCCAGTTAAACGCCAGACTTTGTTTTTTTCGGCCACCATGCCGGAAGAAATCGTCAAACTGTCCAACGCGATGCTGATCGATCCGGTTCATGTCTCGATTTCGCCGGAATCCCCGACGGTTGAAAAGATCCAGCAGTCGGTCTATTTCGTCGACAAAATCAACAAGCGTCACTTGCTCAGTCATCTGCTCAGTGACCAGAATCTCGATTCTGTCCTGGTTTTCACCCGCACCAAGCATGGTGCTGACAGAGTGGCCCGTGATCTGACCCGGGACCATGTTTTGGCCCAGGCCATTCATGGTAATAAATCACAGAATGCCCGCCAGCGAGCGTTGAGTGATTTCAAGAACAAGTCCACCAGGGTCCTGGTAGCCACGGATATTGCGGCGCGTGGCATTGATATCGACGGCCTGAATTATGTCATCAATTTTGACTTGCCGGAGGTCCCTGAGACCTATGTCCATCGCATCGGCCGTTCTGGGCGGGCTGGCAATCATGGCACGTCGCTGTCTTTTTGTGATTTCGAAGAAAAGAAGCTGCTCAAGGATATCGAAAAATTGATCGCCAAGTCCATCCCGGTGGTTGATGAGCATCCGTATCCCTTGACTGTGACCACAATTGAGCCAAAACAAACACCGTCCGGACGCCAGCCTAGACAGCAAAGACAGCCACGACAACCAAGGCAGACTGCCGAGCAGACATCACATCTGTCCGGGTCTGAGCGGCCAGTCCGGTCCGCTCAATCACATCGGAACGAACGGTCAGCATTGCCGGTTCAACCGGTCCAATCCGATCGCAGGCCGCAGCCGACAGCAAGACCCGGTGCCAACCGGCCCCAGGAGCGGCAGCCGTATGCCCCGGCCCGACAACGACCGGGGCGCTAACAAGTTGCGAAATGTGATAGTGTGAGCAATTTTCATAAAGTGTTTGCATTTTATTTCTATGTGTGGTACCATGCACTAAGGTCAACAAGACCAGCCGGTTTTCAAGTCATTTCGCCATCCTGAATAATTGGGATTGAGTCGCTTTGATTCATTGTCTATCGATTGATCACGTAAGTCCTGATTATTTTTAAGGAGGCATCACATATGCCAGAAAAGAACCTCGTTTGTAAAGATTGCGGAGCCGGATTCGTCTTCACCGAAGGTGAGCAGGCTTTTTACCAGGAAAAGGGCTTCACCAATGAGCCCACCCGTTGCCCGGATTGCCGTCGCGCCCGCAAGCAGCAGCGCAACAACAACAGCTACAACGACCGCTGGTAACCAAGATTTTCCCTGGTCATGATGATCGGGATTTTCTGGGTAAACCTTACGCAGCAAATGAAATGGACCTGGCTGATAGCTGGGTCCATTTTCATTCGAAGCGTGACACAGAATGCTGACGGGGGCCTGGAAGGTGCCTTCAGGTTCTGTACAAGGCAGGAGACAGGTCATGTCTACACATGAGGCCATTGAGGTCATGGAGCTTCAAGATCCTGAAACGACTCTTCAGGTTCTGGAAGAAAGTCATGAACAAGCATCAGACAGCATCGCCACTCGGATGGTGGATGATCCTGTCAAAACGTATCTGAAAGAAATCGGCCGGATTTCGTTGCTGACTGGCCACGCCGAAAAGGACTTGGCGATCCGGGCCCAGCAAGGTGACCCCGATGCCAAGGCACAGCTTTGCGAAGCCAATCTCCGTCTGGTTGTCAGCATCGCCAAACACTATGTCAATCACGGGATCTCGTTTCTGGATCTGATCCAGGAAGGGAATATCGGGCTGATGCGAGCGGTGGATAAATTCGATCCTGCCAAGGGGTTCAAGTTCAGCACCTATGCCACTTGGTGGATCCGCCAGGCAGTTTCCCGTGCCATAGCCGACCAGAGCAGGACGATCCGCGTCCCGGTCCACATGGTCGAATCGATCAACAAAGTCACACGGACGCACCGGCGCCTGACCCAGATCTATGGGCGCGAGCCTGATGATGTTGAACTTGCGGATGAACTTGGCTTGAGCATCGAACGAGTCAGGCAAATCCAGCACATCTCTCACGAACCGGTTTCGCTTGACAAACCAATTGGCACCGAAGGTGAAAGCCAGCTGAGGGATTTCATCCCGGATGATGAATCACCTTCTCCGATGGACTTGGCGACCCATTCGTTCCTGAAGGAACAGATCAGCAGGGTTCTTGACACGTTGACCCCGAGGGAAAACAGGGTTTTGCGCCTGCGGTTTGGCCTGGATGACGGTCGAAGCCGCACTCTGGAAGAGATTGGTCGAGAGTTTAAAGTCACTCGCGAACGGATTCGCCAGATCGAAGCCAAAGCGCTGCGAAAAATGCGGCATCCCAGCCGTAGTGGCAAATTGCGGGAAAGCCTGGATTGATTCATCTGGGTCACGGATGGACGATGCCTGTGGCTGACGGACTATTCCTTGCCGTTCCAGCAATAGGTGCAGATGTTTTCTGCGCCGATGCCGATGGCATCGACCATGTCATGGATGGTCTGGTATTTCAGCGATGAGAAGTTGAGTTTTTTGCCGATGTGTTCGACCATGGCCTGGTATTGGGCTGTCGCAGGATCACAAAAGGCCTGGAGCGATTCCGGCTCATGGCCTTCGAGCTCGAGGATCGACTGGCGGGTGGCAAGGTCCATGTGGGATCGGGAAGCTGAGAAGTTCAGATACTTGCAACCGTAGACGATCGGCGGGCAAGCCGAACGGACATGGACTTCGCTGGCATTGCACTGATACAGAAGGTCTACGGTTTCGCGCATCTGGGTCCCACGTACGATCGAATCATCACAAAACAGCAGCCGTTTTTTGGCCACCAGTTCCGGGATGGGCATCAGCTTCATCCGGGCCACGAGATTTCGGATTTTCTGATCCTGGGGCATGAAACTGCGCGACCAGGTCGGGGTGTATTTGATGAATGGGCGGCCAAAAGGGATGCGCGATTCGTTGGAGTAACCGATGGCATGACCGACACCAGAGTCGGGAATACCCGCCACCATGTCAATAACGATCCCATCGTTTCGTGCCAGGGCGGCACCATTGCGATAGCGCATCACCTCGACATTCATCCCGGCATATGTTGATGACGGATAGCCATAATAGACCCACAGGAAAGCGCAGATTTTCATCTGGGCCCGGGGCGGTGCAACTTTCTGGATACCGTCTTCCGTGATCAGGACAATCTCGCCCGGGCCTAATTCATAGTCAAACACATAGCCGAGGTTGGCGAAGGTGCACGATTCGAAGGCGACACAGAAAGCGCCTTCCTTTTTGCCGACCACGAGCGGAGTCCGCCCCCATTTATCACGGGCGGCATAGATGCCGTCCGGGGTCAGCAACAGGATGGAACAGGAACCCTCGATCAGGTCCTGAACTTTTAGCAGACCGTCCTTGAAGGACTGCTCCTGGTCAATCATGACGGATACAAGCTCGGTCGGATTGATATTGCCCTGGTTGGTCTCGAGAAAATGGACATTTTGCCGGGTGAAGGCGCGCTCGGTCAGTTCGGTGAGGTTGTTGATGCGGCCTACGGTGCTGATGGCGTAGTGGCCCAGATGCGAACGTACTGTCAGAGGTTGCGGGTCAGTGTCACTGATGCAGCCGATCCCCATATTGCCTTTGGTTTTCGGGATTTCAGCATCGAATTTGGCGCGGAACTGGATGTTTTCAATGTTGTGGATCGAGCGTTTGAAGCCGCTGCCACTCCAGAAAGCCAGGCCGCCGCGGCTGGTACCAAGATGCGAATGATAATCGGTGCCGAAATAGACATCCAGGACACAATCTTCCTTAGAGACAACGCCAAAAAAACCACCCATTGTAAAACCATCCCTTTCAAAATAACGATTCCGCACTCGCCAGCGGATCCTTGATCCATATCGTCACATTCTCAAGTGATACGAACCATTATACGCTGTCCGCACAAAGGATGGGTTGGAAAATGATCGGATTTCTTAATTGGCGAGGACCATCTCGATACCATTTTCCCGGCAATAGGCCTGGTACTTTTCTGGAAATGCATTGGCGATGATCGTCTGCACGGACTTTGGCTCGGCAACCGGGTAGATCGCGATTTTGTCGAATTTGGACAAGTCCATCAACACATACCAGTGATGTGACATGGTGGGGATATGGCGGAAAACATAGGTGCTGATGATGGAATTGACAGTCAGGCCTGCCTTGAGGTCCAGGCCGGAGATGCTGGTAAACGCTTTGTTGACGTAGATGTTTTCCGTAAAAGACTGGGGCATATCCCAGCTGGAAAAAAGCGTCTTGTGGTCCGTCGTGGTGACTTCCCCGCCGATCAGGTAGACCTTGGCGACACGGCCAATCAAATCCTGCATGGCCGTGATGTTGTTGGTCACGACGGTGAGGTTTTTCTTGCCATCTAAAAGCCGGGCAAGAATGCAGCAGGTGCGGCCGGAACCGAGAAAGATGCAGTCCCCGTCGTTGATTTTCTGGACGGCCCGCTTGGCCAAGGCCAGGCGGATCGGATCCTGGTAGAAGTCTGCTGACTCAGTGGTCTGATCAGCATCCGGCGCAGCCAAGGCAGCTCCGCCATAAAATTTGATCGCAAAGCCCTCGTTTTCCAGCTTTGTCAGGTCTTTGCGAATGGAAACCTCGCTGACCTGGTATTTTTGGCTTAGTTCTGCCACATAGACTTTGCCTTCACGGAAAAGGGTTTCCTTGATTTCCTGCCAACGTTTCATTTCGATCACTTCTCTCTTGTTTTTATATGTTACGACAGATATATGCAGAATTATTGTATCTTTTAGGCGATGTTGACGTCAATCGAAATTAAAACATAATAATCGAAAGTTGCAAACGAAACATGCCGGTTGTATGATGAAAGTGTCCCAGTTGATAACCGCTGTTTGCTGATTCAGATCACAATCATGAATGGCATCTATAAGCTCATAGCCCTGGCAGATTGCCCGAGCTTTCTTTTCCATGTCCAGACACCCACCAGCTCCCAAACATCCAAATACCCTATTTCAATGAGCACCCAGTCGAGGAGGAAAGCATGAACTCAAGTAAAAAATTGACGGTGGCCCAGGCACTGGTTTTGTTTCTAGACAACCAGTACATCGAGATCGATGGGGAGGAAACCAAATTTGTCCATGGCGTGATGGGAATCTTCGGCCATGGCAATGCCGTAGGCCTGGGCCAGGCATTGCACCAGTACAGAGACCAGGTCCGGTTTGTCCAAGGCAAAAACGAACAAGACATCGCCCATGCCTGCATGGCTTATGCCAAACAGAACCGCCGCCGCGCCATCTATGCCTGCACAGCCTCGGTCGGGCCCGGATCTTTGAACCTGGTCACGGCTGCAGGGAATGCAACGGTCAACAAGATTCCCTTGTTACTCCTGCCTGCGGACACGTTCGCCGACCGCCAGCCAGATCCTGTTCTCCAGCAGGTTGAAAATGAAATGGACTACACAGTGACGGCTAATAACGCCTTCAAACCGGTCAGCCGGTATTGGGACCGGATCTCCCGGCCAGAACAGCTGATGACCGCCTGCATCCATGCGATGCGCGTCCTGACCGACCCGGAACTGACCGGTGCGGTCACGTTGAGTCTGCCGCAGGATGTCCAGGCTGAATCCTTTGAGTACCCTGAAGAATTCCTGAGCAAGCGAATCTGGCATATGGATCGCAAGCCTGCCTATTCCAAAGCGATCGAGCGAGCAGCCGATCTGATCGCTGCATCCAAAAAACCATTTATCATTGCGGGTGGCGGGGTTCGCTACAGTGATGCTGGTCGCCAGGTTGCAGAACTGTCAGAAATGTTCAAGATTCCGGTTGCCGAAACCCAGGCAGGCAAAGGTGAGATCGCAAGTGAGCACCCCAACTACACAGGCTGTGTGGGTATCTGTGGGACTCAGGCAGCCAACGAGTTGATGAAAGAAGCCGACTTGATCATCGCTGTTGGAACCAAATTGAATGATTTTGTCACCAACTCCAAGGGCGGCGTGATGCATCCGGATATTCCCATGGTTGCGGTCAATGTCAGCCGGATGGATGCCCTGAAAATGGGCTCCTGCTCCGTCGTGGCCGATGCTCGTGAAGGAATCGGGGCTCTTTACCGGGCTTTGACGGCTCGGCAGTATAAATCCGCTTACACAGAAGAAATCCGTGATGCAAAAAGCCGTTGGCAAGTGGTATTGGATGATCTCATCCAACACAATCCCAAGGAAGGCCTTTCCCAGACTCGTGTGCTGATGGAACTGAACCAGCTGCTTGGCCAGGAAGATGTGATCATTGCGGCATCCGGCAGCTTACCGTCAGATCTCGAGCGCATCTGGACCGTAAAAGCGCCTGGCACCTACCATCTCGAATACGGCTTCTCCTGCATGGGCTACGAAACAGCAGGCGCCCTGGGCGTCAAAATGGCTGAGCCCGACAAGGAAGTGTATGTCTTTGTAGGTGACGGCGGATTCCTGATGAGTCATTCCAACCTGGTCACCAGCCTGCAGGAAAAGCAGAAAATGAACATCTTGCTGTTCAATAACAACGGGCATCAGTGCATCCACAACCTGCAACGCTCGCAGGGCATCGATACATTCGGCACAGAATTCCGTTATCGCGAGGATGCGACAGGGGATCTGACCGGGTCCTATCTGCCGATTGACTTTACCAAAGTGGCAGAAGGCTATGGTGCCAAAACGTATCGAGTCCGGACGGTCGAAGAACTGAAACAGGCCATTGCCTGGAGCCGCCAGGAGAAACAGTCCACCTTGATTGAAATCAGTGTCCTTCCCGGAACGATGACGGAAGGCTACGCCAATTTCTGGCGGGTTGGTACCGCATCTGTAGCTGAATCCGAAGCTGTCCGAGAGGCTGCACAACGTTTGGAAACCGTCGTCAAGACGATCCGGAAATATTGAGGAGAATCACCATGAATGTTCAATTTGGCTGTGCCCCGATCAACTGGACCAATGATGACCTGCCTGAGCTGGGTGGCGAGCTGACGTATCAGCAGTGTCTGAGCGAAATGGCGCTGGCCGGATTTACCGGCAGCGAAGGTGGCTGCAAATATCCCAAAGAAGCAGCGGTGCTCAAGAAGGCGCTGGACCTGCGCGGGCTTGTCATCTGCAACATGTGGTTCAGCAGTTTCCTGACGACCTTTGAGAACGAACAAACCCTGGCAGCCTTCGACCAGCATCTGGATTTCACTTATGGCTTGGGCGCGAGGGTGGTCGGTGTCGGTGAATGTGGTGTCACGATCCACGGCCAGGAAAGCACCCCACTTTTCTCCAAGCGCCCGTTTCTCACCGATGCCCAGTGGACCAATCTCGCCCAGGGCCTGAATGAAATGGGCCGGCGCGCCAAGGCCAAGGGCATGACGCTGTGCTTCCACCCTCATGTAGGCACTGGTATTGAAACCTTGGCTGAGATCGATCGCCTGATGGAGATGACAGATCCAGACCTGGTTTATCTGCTCTTTGATACTGGACATTCGACCCTTGCAGGCGAAAACGCCTTTGAAATTCTGGCAAAATACCTGCCTCGGGTCCGCCATATCCATTTCAAGGATGTCCGCCAACCGGTGCTGACAGCCTTCAAGCAGGAGGACTGGAGTTTCCTGCGTGGTGTCAAGGAAGGCCTCTTCACGGTGCCCGGTGACGGAGACCTGGTTGACTGGCCAGCCATTTTCAACCTTTTGAAGCAAAGCGATTATCAAGGCTGGATCGTCATCGAAGCAGAGCAGGATCCAGCCAAGGCTGACCCACTCGAATACGCCCAGATCGCCCGCCGCTTTCTCAAGTCAAACTTGGGCGTCTAAGAGCAGATTCACAAGGAGGTGCACAATGAACCGCAAAGCCATTCACACCAAGACCATTTGGAAAAGTAACCTGCTGTCCGATATCCGGATTGCCAGTGAGGCTGGTTTCGGCGCGGTCGAAATGGTTGGCAGCAAGGTGCTGGAGTATCTCGAATCCGGCAATTCGACGGATCTGGTACGGAATACGCTGGCGCAACACCAGATTGAGATGATCAGCATCAACGATGTCGCCAACGTTGAACGAACCGATGACGAATCGATTGCCCGTATGCTGGCAGAGACTGAGACCCTTTCAGGATTTGCCCAGACTGTCGGCTGTGACTGCATCCAGCTCGTTCCGCTGTGTGCCTTGGCCGGACGCCCCTGGGAAGAAGTCCGCCGCCTGACCGCGCAGAACATCCGCCGCATCGCCGATGTCGGTGCACGCTATGGGGTCAAGTTCCAGCTCGAACCGGTGGCCTGGTCACCGATCCATTCCCTGCACCAGAGTCTGGAATTGATTGAAGAGGTCGGTCGTCCGAATTTTGGCATGGTGATTGACTTCTGGCACCTCTGGTATGGAGCGGAAACGACACCTGACGAGGTCGCCAAGCTGGACAAGGATCTGATCTATCACATCCACTTCTGCGATGGCAAGAAAAATCCGCCCGGGACGATCTGTGACGAAACCATCTTGCGCGGCGTTTATGCTGGCGAGGGTGATGTCCCGTTAAAGGACTGGATCGATGCGGTCAAGGCGACCGGCTATGATAGCTGGTGGTCCTATGAACTGGTCAGCAAGAAACATTGGCAGATGGATGTCAAAGAGGTCGCAGCGATGACCAGTCAATTGCTGGACTTCCATGTGTTCAACACCTGAATCAGACGGTACCAGGAAAGGAATCAGCCATGATCAATGAAGCATTTCATCTGGAGCGTCCACTCCGCTGGGGCATGGTTGGCGGCGGCCAGGGCAGCCAGATCGGGTCCATTCATCGCCAGGCGGCGGGCAGAGATCGCCTGTTCCAATTTGTCGCAGCTGCACTGGATATCGATCCAGAGCGGGGACAATCCTTCGGCACGGCCATCGGCCTCGAAAAAGGTCGCTGCTACCCCAGTTACCAGGCGATGTTTGAGGCAGAGACCAGCCGGCCTGACGGCATTGAAGTGGTGTCCATCGCCACGCCGAATGCGACACATTATGCAATTTGCAAAGCAGCACTGGAACACAACCTGCATGTGGTCTGTGAAAAGCCGCTCTGTTTCACGACCGAGCAAGCCAGGGAGCTGGCAGATCTGGCGTTCGCGCGCAACCGGATTGTCGGTGTGACCTATGGCTACAGTGGATTCCAGATGATCCACCAGGCCCGGGAGATGGTTGCCCAAGGCGATCTCGGCGAGATCCGGTTGATCGTCATGCAGTTTGCCCATGGATTCCACTCGGCTGAAGTCGAGGCCAATGATCCAGGTACCAAATGGCGCGTGACCCCGCAGCAATCCGGGCCTTCGTACGTTCTGGGCGATGTCGGCACCCATGTCCTGTTCCTGGCCGAGACGATCGCCCCCCAGCTCAAGATTGAATCACTGATGTGCAACCGCCAGAGCTTCGTCACAAGCCGGACCCCGCTGGAGGACAATGCCTTTGTCATGCTCCGCTACAACACCGGTGCAGCCGGCACCCTCTGGGCCAGCGCGGTGAACGCGGGCTCGATGCATCAGCAGAAAATCCGCGTGGTCGGATCAAAAGCCAGCCTCGAATGGTGGGATGAGCATCCGAACCAGCTGCGCTTCGAAGTCCAGGGTGAACCTGTCCGGATCCTGGAGCGGGGCATGGGTTATCTGTATCCCGATCCGGACACGATCCAGTGCGACCGGATCGGCGGCGGTCATGCCGAAGGCCTGTTTGAAGCCTGGGCCAATTTATACCGCCAGTTTGGCCGGGCGATAGACCTGGTTAACCAGGGCGCATCTGTCGCAGAGGCCAGAGCGAAGATCTGGCATCCCACTGTCCTGGATGGACTGGAAGGTGTCCAGTTTGTTGAGACCTGCGTCCAGTCTGCAGACCAGGGCGCGGTCTGGGTGACCTACCCGGAATGAACCCTCACTTGCTATCATGGAGTGAGATGGAACGATAGGAGGCACGAACATGAGAATTCGACATCCGGAAGGATTTCAATGGGGTTATAACAGCATCACGGCGCTGGATGGGGATCATTCAGATATGCTGATGGATTTCGGCATCCTGAAAGTGAACCAGGGAATGGTGTTCACGGATGACGCCAGTCTGGAAAAAGTCTACCTGCTGCTTTCTGGCAGCATTGCTGTTGAATGCGCTGGCCAGACGTATGAAGTCCGGCGCGAGAGCTTCCTCGATGATGCGTTCTGGCTGATTGACGTCCCGCAGCAGGAGTCCATCCAGATCACCGGTTTGGGTGAGGACTCTGAATTAGCGGTCGTCCGGACGGTCAACACGACACATTTCCCGGTTAAAGTACACGATCTGGGGAATTCGGTGATCGAAACCCGGGGCCAGGGTACGATGAACGAGACCGGAACCCGGATTGTCAAAACCTTGCTCGACCATGCACTGGCTCCGGAATCCAATATCATGCTGGGTGAGGACATCCACTATCCGGGCAAATGGGCGGGGTTCCCGTCGCATTCCCATCCCCAGCCGGAGATCTATTTCTACAAATTCCAGCCAGACAATGGTTTCGGCCTTTTGAAGCTGGGCGATGAAGGTGTGCTGCTTGAGCACAACGACACGGTGACCATCGCACCGGATCTGGTCCACCCCCAGGTCAGTGCCCCTGGGTATGCGATGTATTTCCTCTGGATCATCCGCCATCTCGATGGCAATCCCTATATCCGGCCAAATTTTGAAAAGCAACACCTGTGGGTCACTGAGCCCGGCGCCAAATACTGGCCAGATGTTTAGAAAACCCAGGAGGTCTCCCCATGCAAGAACTTGCTAGCAACACCGAACAATCAATCGCCCAGCTGATACAGAGGGCTCGTGCTGCGCAAAAAATCGCAGCCAGCTTCACCCAGGAAAAAGTCGACGAACTGGCAGCCGCCATCGTCTGGGAAATCGTCGCAGATGAAGCGCTGGTCCAGGAACTGGCTGAATTCTCTTTCAACGAATGCCGCCTCGGCGATGTGCCGTCCAAAGTCGCCAAGATACGCGAAAAATGCCGCGGCGTCCTCTACGATGTCAAACATGCCAGATCGGTAGGCGTGGTCGAGGAATTGCCGGAAAAGGGACTGGTCCGGATCGCCAAGCCGGTTGGGGTCATCGGTTCCCTGGTGCCTAGCACCCAAGCCGAAATGCATCCGCTCATCCAGGCGATCTTTGCTGTCAAAGCCCGCGATGCCGTGATCTTTGCCCCCCATCCCCGGGGCAAGAAGACCACGTTGAAAGTGGTCGACCTGATCCGCGCGGTCATGAAACAATACGATGCGCCGGAGGACCTTTTCATCAGCCTGCCCAACCCATCGGTGGAGGAGACCAATGAGCTGATGAAGCAATGTGACCTGGTCATCGCGACCGGCGGCCAGCCCATGGTCCGGGCCGCCTACAGCTCCGGCACACCGGCTTTCGGCGTCGGGGCCGGCAATGCGATCATCGTGATCGACGAAACCGCCGACCTGAAGGATGCTGCAGCCAAGATCAAGGCCAGCAAGACTTTTGACCTGGCGGCAGGCTGTTCTTGTGACAATAGCTTGGTCATTGCCGAATCTGTTTATGATGATTTCCTGGCCGAACTGGAAAATGTCGGCGCACATCTACTGAATCCGGACGAAAAACTGAAACTGCAACAGGCGATCTGGCCAAACTGGCCAGCCGACCATGTGATCAGCCGTGATATCGTGGCGTCCCCGGTCAGCAACATTGTCAATCTGGCTGGGCTTCACGTGCCGGATGAGACCTGCATGCTGATGGTCGAAGAATCCGAAACCGGAGCGGCAACCCCTTTCAGCGGCGAAAAGATGAGTCTGGTCGTAGCATTGTACAAATACCAGGACCTGAGCGATGCCATTCGCATCATCAATGAAAACCATGCTTATTCCGGTGCCGGACATTCCTGCGGGATCTATTCGCAAAATCCGGCCGCGATCGAACAGGTTTCACTCCAGACCTTCACGACTCGCGTGGTCGTCAACCAGCCGCAGGCGGCAACCAATACCGGCAGCTGGACCAGCGGGATGCCCTTCACCAGTTCGCTGGGTTGTGCCACATGGGGTGGGAACATCGCCTCGGAAAACATCACGCTCAAGCACTATCTCAACAACACCTGGGTCATCCGGGAGATCCCCTGGTACAAACCCAGCGATGAAGTCCTGTTTGCAGGCTTTACGCCGCGGCGCTGAGCACGAGGCGACCCATTGACAAGAACCTTTGAGAGCGGAGGATATGCTGTGAACAACCTGGTCAGGAACCCCAGTCTGCAGAACCGGGTGGTGTCGGCTCAAAAAGCCGCTGCGTGCATCCGAGCTGGCATGACGGTCGCCATGAGCGGCTATGCCATGGCTGGCTATCCGAAGGCTGTCGTGGCTGAGCTGGTCCGCCGGAAAAACAGCGGCGAGAACTTGTCGATCCACCTGGTCACGGGGGCTAATGTACCAGTGCTCGATGAACAGCTAGGGCAGGCGGGTATTATCGCCCGGCGAACGCCTATGTGTGCGCATCCCTCCCTGGCCAGGCAGGTCAATACCGGAACCGTCCATTACGTCGAGCAGCAGATGAACAAGATGCCCCGGCTGATCAGAAGCGGCCGTTTGGGCCTCATCGATGTCGCGGTCATCGAGGCCCTGGGGATCGATGAGCAGGGCAACCTGATTCCGACGACCTCCAGCGGATTGTCACACCTCCTGATGGATGCAGCGGCGTCGATCATCATCGAGATCAATACAGCCCAGCCTGAGCAGCTCAGTGCTTTGCATGATCTCTATCTGCAGGAACCACCTCCTAAGGCCCTGCCGATTCCCCTGGTGTCAGTCCGGCAGCGGATTGGACGCTCGACCCTTCCCGTGGATCCGGCCAAGGTTCGCGCCATTGTAATCCATCATGCCCCGGAGCGGGCTGCTCCGCCACCCTCTGGCACGCCTGAAACCGACCGGATCGCGCAGCACCTGTTTGATTTTCTCGAGATCGAATGGCATCGCGTCTATGACGGCTGTCTGCCGCCTCTGCAAATGGGGTTTGGCAGCCTGGCCACCAGCATCGCCCGCTCCCTGGCCCGGTCGCCTTTCCAGGATCTGCAGTTCTTCTGTGGTGGTGTGGGCGAGGCCATCCTTGAATTGCTGGTTTCCGGCAAGGCTGCTGCGGTTTCGACCGCTGGCCTGGAAATGAGCGAGCGGGTGGAGGAGATCATCCGCAGCACCCCAGGACTATCGGACCGGCTGGTCATCCGCAATGGCGATATCATCAACCATTCGGAAACCATTGGCCGCATGGGCCTGATCGCGCTCAACACCGGGATAGAAATCGATGTGTACGGCAACGTGAATTCGAGCCACATCAGCGGCAGCCGGGTTGTCAACGGCATCGGTGGCGGGGCCAATTTTGCCCAGAATGCCGGACTGTCCGTCATTCTGCTGCCCTCGACCGGCAAATCCGGCGCGATCTCCACGATCGTACCGATGGTCTCGCACCAGGACATCAATGAGCACGACGTCGATGTCATCATCACGGAACACGGTGTCGCCGATCTGCGCGGCCTGGATGATTCCGAACGAGCGGACGCCATCATCCATCACTGCACAGCCGGCGCCTATCAGGCCCAGTTGGAAGCCTATGTCCAAAAAGCCCGCACAATCTGTGGTGGCCATCACCCTCAACTGCCGGAGGAAGCCTTTGCCTGGCACCGGAGACTGGCTGAGCAGGGAAGCATGCTGGAGACACAACCATGAATGAAATTGAAATCTATGAAGTGGGTCCGCGCGACGGATTCCAGAACATCCCCGAATACATTCCGCTCGAGACCAAGCTCGCCATCATCGATGGACTGATCGCAGCCGGAATCCGCCATCTGCAGATCACCTCCTTTGTCAGCCCCAAAGCCGTGCCCCAGATGAAGGATGCGGTCGAATTGGCCCAGCTGTGTCTGGCCCGCTATCCGGACATGGATTTGCTGGCGCTGGTGCCTAACTTGCGCGGGGCCCAAACCGCTTGGGAGAGCGGCATCCGCCATGTTTCGACGGTTGTCTCGCTGAGCGAAAGCCATAACCGGGCCAACATCAACCGGACCCATGCCGAATCGCAGGCTGATATAGCCAAGATGCTGGAAACCTATCCGGAGCTGGACGTCTGCCTCGACCTGGCTACGGCCTTTGGCTGTCCATTTGAAGGGAAAAAGAACGGGGAAGATGTGGCTTTGTTTATCAAGCCCTATGTGGATCTGGGCATCCGGACCGTCAATCTCTGTGACACGATCGGGATCGCCAACCCGGCCCAAGTCCGCCAAACCATCGCTGCGGTCCGCCAGGCCTACCCGCAGCTGGACCTGCACATTCATATCCACGACACCCGGAACATGGGCCTTGTCAACACCCTGGCTGCGATCGAAGCGGGTGTCAGCAACGTCCAGTCAACCCTGGGTGGCTTGGGTGGCTGCCCCTTTGCCCCTGGCGCATCGGGCAACCTGGCCACCGAAGATTTGGTTTTCATGCTACAGGAAATGGGATATCCACTGGAGGTGGATGTCCAGAAATTGATTGATTTGGCCCGCAACCAGGCCCGATTGATTCCAGGTGGGATCTACAGCGGGCATTTGTTCAGAGTGGAGGATCCGAGAAATGAACACAGGAACTAGCATCGAGAAGATTCGCGAGAAAGCGGCGGCCATGCGCCGTGACAGCATCGAGATGGGCTATGCCGCTGGCAGCCATGGGGCTCATTTTGGACCCGCCCTGTCAAGCATTGAAATTGTCGCCAGTCTCTATTTTGGCGTCATGAACCACAATCCCCAGGACCCTTGTATGCAAGAGCGTGACCGCTTTGTCATGAGCAAGGGACACGCCTGCCTGTCTTATTATGCTGCTCTGGTAGAGGCAGGTTACCTCAGCCGCGAACAGATGTATACATTCAAAGGCGACAACAGCATCCTGTCCGGCCACCCCAGCTGCCATGTCGAGTTTGGCCTCGAGGTTGCGACTGGCAGCCTTGGCAACGGGTTTGCCATTGCCTGTGGCATGGCGAAGGCAGCCAAAATCAAGCAGGAAAGCCACAAAGTCTATTGCGTGCTGGGTGACGGTGAATGCGACGAAGGTGTGATCTGGGAAGCCGCGATGAACGCAGTCAAAAACAAGCTGGACAACCTGATTGCAATCGTTGACCGCAACAGTTACCAGCTGGCAGGCAAGACGACCGAAATCATGGATCTGGATCTGGCGGCGATCTGGAAGGCCTTCGGCTGGGAGGTCCAGATTGTAAAAGATGGCAATGATGTGGCCAGTCTGCTGGAAGCCTTGCAAGCGATGCAGCAATCCGCAGCCGGAAAACCGCACCTGATCATTGCCCAGACCGTCAAGGGCAAGGGAATCTCCTTCATGGAAAACAATCTGGGCTGGCATGCCGCCCCGATCAACCAGGAACAATACGAACAAGCCCAGTCCGATCTGGAACTGGCTTGAGGAGGCAGGATCATGGGAAAAATCACACTGGAAAAATTGCAGGAATGGTCCAAGCAGGGACATCGGACCGCTTTTGGCGAGGCGATGGTCCTTTTAGGGCAGGAAAACAGCAACGTCTATGCCGTGACGGCAGACACCACACCAACCGCCCGACTGACAAATTTCTTAAAAACCTTTCCCGACCGTCTGTTTGACGTCGGCATCGCTGAACAGAACCTGATCGATTTTTCTGCCGGCTTGGCCAAAGAAGGTCTGATGCCCTTTGCCGTAACCCTGGCCGCTTTTGCCCCGATGCGCTGTGCCGAACAGATGCGCAGTGCGATTGGCTACATGAACCTGAATGCCAAGGTGGTCGGCATTGAGGCAGGGGTGCGCTTCGGACCGCTTGGCAACACCCATTTTGCAATGGATGACCTGGCGGTTGCCCGGGCCTTGCCCAATTTCACGGTGCTGTCGCCTTCTGATCCGCACCAGATCTACAAAACCCTGTTCGCTGCCGCTGAACTGGACGGACCGGTCTACATCCGGCTCACCGGTGCTCCGGGCTTTCCGATCCTCTATCCCGATGATTTTGAATTCAAGATCGGCCAGGCGATCGAATACCGTTCCGGCACAGATGTGGCCATCATCGCCACTGGGGCAGTCCTGGCCCAGGCCATCGGCGCTGCGGACCTGCTGCAGGAAAAAAGCCTCTCCGTGCGTGTGATCGACATGCATACGATCAAGCCCCTGGACAAGGAAATGTTGGACCGCGTGTTTGCCGAGAACCGGCTCGTGGTCACGGTCGAGGAGCACAGCGCCATTGGCGGTCTGGGCAGTGCCGTCGCCGAGTACAAGGCCGGCTTTGCGAAGGCTCCCCGGCAGCTGATGTGCAATCTGGGCGACCGCTTCCAGAAGGTTGGCAGCTATGAGTTCCAGCTTCAGGAAAATGGCCTGACCGCACCAGCCATCGCCCGTCTGATCGAGGAAAATCTGTAAACCGGGAACATGGCCCGGCACGAAAGTGTCTATTTTCCTCATACAGCAGTCGAAAACGAACTTCATACACAACGCGTCAGTCAGGAATGAGTCAATTGATGAGATCAGTTGACTCATTTTTGCATATTCAACCGAGCAATTTAAACGAGTGTCACAAAAGAAGCAAGAAAAAGAGGCCCACCCTTGGTGGAAAGTGTTGACGAGTCGGGGTGGTGGTGCTAGAATGAAAGCGCTACCATAAATAGAGCCCAAAAACCGGGATAATAGTGAAAACGCTTCCCGTCACGGCTCACTGGTTCCAGAGGAGGAGACTGTATCCATGCGTAAATCGATGCTATCTGTCCTGATTGCCCTCACCCTGGCGGTTGCGATGCTGCTTGCCGCTTGCGGTGGCTCGACGGCCACGACCCAAGCCGGTGACACTGCCGCAGCGACGACTGCTGCTGCGGGCGACAAGCCGGTGACCTTGCGAGTCCTGGTCCACCAGAACCCGCCCATGGTCGACTTCATGAACAGCTTCAATGAGACCTTCACCGCTGCCCATCCGAACATCAAGATTGACCTGGCAGTGGTCAATGCCAACGATCTGAGCACTGTCACCCAGACCCGCCTGACGGCCAACGATGTCGACGTGATCGATATCTTCGGTTTCGCCAATGCCGCGCAGCCCTACATGAAGAATGCCACCCCGCCGAACTGGCAGACCCTGATCGAAGCGGGCTACCTGATGGACATCAGCGACCAGCCCTTCATCAAGAACTATGACGAAGCATCGATCAAGGACGCAGGCACCTATAACGGCAAAGTCTATTCGGTCAACCTGGGACGTGTCTCCTACAGTGGCATCTATGTCAACAAAGACCTCTTTGCAGCCAACAACGTCAAGATCCCGACGACCTGGAGCGAACTGGTTGCCGCCAATGAAGCATTCAAAGCTGCGGGGATTCCGCTGATGACCGCTGGCGGCAAAGACGGCTGGCCGATCTTCGTCGGTGCCTATGGCCTTCTGGGCGCAGCCTATCCGGACCAGGGCGCGCTGGTTGAAGGTCTGTGGACCGGCACTGTCAAATGGAACGACGAGAAGTCCCTTCAGATGTGGGAAAAGATGAAAGTCTATGCCGGCGAGATGATGGAAGCGGGCGCCAGCGGCATCGCAGGCGATGCAGCTCCGGGCCGTTTTGCATCCGGTGCCGTGGCCATGTTCCCGGGCGGCACCTGGTACGCCAGTGCGATCGAGGCGGCACAGCCAGCCTTTGACTGGGGCTACATCCCCTTCCCGGGCAGCGACAATGCCGCAGACAACCAGTACCTGTTCGGCAAGTATGACCAGGGCTGGGCGATCGCCGACAAGACCGAGAACAAGGAAGCCGCCCTGCTGTATCTGAGCGAATTCTCGGATCCGGCCAACTACTCCGCATTCGCCAATGCGGTCGGCTTCATCCCGACCCAGCCCAATGCCACGCTCGAGACCAAGATCGGCCAGGAAGTCGCCCCCTACCTGGGCAACTTCAAGGTTGGCTATGAGCAGTATTGGGTGGCGCCCAAGGGTGCTGGCCAGTATGCCAATCCCTATGCATCCTACTTTGCCCCGTTTGGCACCTACACCGAAGCCAAAGCCTTGGCTGACAAGGCCCAGGAAGATCTGCAGTCTGGCCTGGATGCCCAGTAATTTCTAAAAAGGCACAGCAGACAACTCCGCGCGGGCTGTCTGCTGTGCTCTGGCCAAATAGCTCCCCCGCAGAATACCGGGGAGCCTTTCCAGCAAGCTTCAACAAGGAGGCAAGGATATGAATTATCACTTTGGCCGTGGAAAAGGGAGGCTGGTTCCGTATCTGCTTCTTTTCCCGGGTTTGTTCATCTATTTTCTGATTGCACTCGGACCATCACTGGCCACAAGTGTCTATTCATTCACCGATGCCACTGGTATCAAAGGCGCACCCATCAACTGGATCGGGCTGGATAACTACAAAGAGTTCCTGTTCATGGGTCAGGCATCCCGTGACAACTATGCTGCCCTCGGCAGGACGCTCATTTTCTGCCTGTTTGTAACAACTGTCCAGTTTGCGTTAGGATTATTGATTGCAGTCATCCTGAACAACAAGCTCAGGGGGAAGAACTTCTTCCGGACGCTGTACTTCATGCCAGTTATCTTGGGTGCTGTCATTCAAGGCCTGATCTGGTCTTTGTTCCTGTACCCCATGGGTGGACCGGTTGCAAAAATCATGGAGCTTTTAGGTACACGTTCCGAATTCTTTGGCGGCAAACCAACAGAAGCATTTGCCTGGGTCATCGTTGTCCAGATCTGGGCCAACATGGGCACAACCATGGTCATCTTCATAGCCGGTCTGCAAACGGTTCCCAGTGAACTGTATGAAGCTGCCTGCATTGACGGCGCATCTTCCTGGCAGACTTTCCAAAATGTAACGTGGCCCTTGCTGACACCGAGTGTCAATACGAACCTGCTGCTCAATATCATTGGATCCCTGCAAGCCTGGCAGCTGTTCCTGGTTCTGCTTGGCTATCGCAATGGCACCCAAGTCCTTGGCTACTTGATTTATGCCACCGGTTTCGGACAGACGTCAGGAAGTGTGACCAGTTCGTTCCGCCAGGGCTATGCAGCAGCCGCTTCGATGATTCTCTTCCTCATCGTCCTGGTTCTCGGAATGACGACACAGGCGATCCTGCAAAGACGGGAAAGGAGAATTCTGGGATGAGTACACAATTAAAGCCCGATTCTGCAACTGCCATGGTTCTCGATTCCGTGTCAGGCAAACCTCGCCCCGCCAAGACAATTCGCTGGGGAATCGTTCTTTCCTACGTGGTCTTGATCATTTTTGCGATCATCTATGCTGGTCCTATCTTGATGCTGGTCAACACCTCCCTGAAAACGATGCCCGAGTTCATGAAAAATGCTGTCGGAATTTCTCGCTCGTTTCAATTCAAAAATTTTGTGGACGCCTGGTCCAAAGCCAACTTCCCCCGCTACATGGGCAACACCATTCTCTACACGTTCTTTGCCACAGCAGCTTACATCGTGACCGCAATTTTCGTTGCATTCCCGGTCGCACGGCAATATGTCAAAGGCTCCGGTGTGATTTTGACGATCTTTGTGGTAGCCCTGTTCTTGCCGCCTGCCCTGATCCCGCAATTTCAATTGATGCTGAACCTGGGGCTCTACAACAATCCTGTCGGATATATCCTGCTGTTTTTAAGCAATCCGATCGGGATCGTCATCCTTGTCAACTACATCAAGACCGTCCCGAAGGAAATGGATGAGGTTGGGGCCTTGGATGGGTGTGGCTATTTCCGATTTGTCCTGACGATTGTGACACCCCTGATCCAGCCTGCGATCGCAACCGTGTCCGTTCTTCATGCCATCGGGATCTGGAATGAATTGATTTTGCCCACGATCTATTTGACGAATGAGAAGTATTACCCCATCACACGCGGCATGATCGTCTTTCAGGGTGTCTATGGCAGCAACTGGCCAACCCTTGCTGCGGCTGTCCTGATCATGACCTTGCCCATGTTGATCCTCTTCCTGTTCCTGCAGCGTTACATCGTGTCTGGTTTGACTCAGGGCGCTGTCAAAGGTTGAAAAGGAAAAGACTTGAAGAAATTGATCGAAATATTCAATTTTCAGGACAATGGCTATTTGCCGATCGTCGACTACGAAAGTTGGCGGGTGGCTGTGTTGAAGTATTGTGAAGACCTCGACGTAGCCAATCTGGAAACCATGCAAAAGCACGATGAAACAGATGAGGTGTTTGTCCTGGTTTCTGGTGCCTGTACGCTCTTTACAGGTGGTGACGGGGCGTATCCCACCGATGTTGAAGCGATTCTGATGCAGCCATTGAAAGTCTATAACGTCAAGAAGAGCGTCTGGCATACCCATGCCCTGGACAAGGATGCAGCCGTTTTGATTGTTGAAAATCAAAACACCGGTGAGGGGAATTCACCGGTTGCGCACCTTTCCACAGAGCAGAAGCAGAGAATCTGTGATCTCTATGCCATGCGATCGTGAAAAATGAGGAATCATCCATGAGCCCCTATCAAGCAAAAAAAGATTATCCATTTCAACTATCTGATTATCAGAACAAACCAACTTTTGCCAATTTGCTTCCCGGAATCGCAGGACCGCTGGGCATCCCCTTATGGATCTTCTATGTCAATCGCGGGCAGGGCATTTCCAGTTTCGGGATATCCGACAAAGACCATCCCATCATGGAATTCCAGCCAGCCAACAAAGCTTTTCAGACAACGCCTCTGACGGGGTTTCGCACTTTTGTCAAGAAGACGGGCCAAGCAGGTCTTGAAAAACCAGTCGTAGTTGAGCCTTTCGGTTCATCATCAAAACAGGCCTGCCGGACGATGTGGATTGGCTTGAATGAATTCAAAATCCAGGACGAAAATCCAGCGGGTGAAATCCGCATGGAAGTCCTGTATACCAACTTGACCCATGAGCCTGTGGGCGGTTTGATCCGCAAAATGGAGCTAACCAACCTTGGATCCCAGTCTGCTTCTTTCGAGATTCTCGATGGTCTTCCGGTCATGATCCCGTTTGGCTTGACTAACTCAGCATTGAAAGAAACCAGTCGCACGATGGAAGCCTGGTATGATATCAAGAACCGGGAAAACAACCTGCCCTTTTACCAATTGCGTTCAACGATCAAAGACTCTGCCGAGATCCACGCAATCGAAGGCGGCAATTTTTCGACGGCCGTTGTCTGGCAATCGGGACAAATCCTGCCTGTTCAGACGATCGTCAGTCCGGAACTGGTCTTTGGCCAGGATACATCTTTGCAAACTGCCAAGGGCTTTGAAACCACCAGCCTGGATGACATGGTCCGCCTGCAAAGCCAAAAGTACGTGGCAGGCAAGACGCCCTGCTCGTTTTTCGGATTCAAAACGGAACTGGGACCTGGTCAAACCGTAACCGTCATCAGTGTCTATGGACATGCCAGCAATATGACCTTGCTGGATACGGTTTCATCGAAATTTGCTTCGGCGGATTACTTCTTCACGAAGATTCTCGAAGCCCGGCAGATCGTCGCAGATTTGGTCCATCCGGTCAGGACAAAGACAAGTTCCCCGGAATTCGACCAATATTGCAACCAGACCTTCCTGGATAACCTATTGCGCGGCGGATGGCCCATCCAGCTGGGATCAAAAGAGAATCCGGTCAACTATCACATTTATTCCCGCAAGCATGGGGATCCAGAACGAGACTACAATGCCTTTTACCTTGCCCCGGAATTCTATTCCCAAGGCAACGGGAATTATCGCGATGTCAATCAGAACCGCAGGAATGATGTCTGGTTTGAACCCAAAGTCATGGATGGCAACATCAGGGCGTTCATGAGCTTGATCCAGACCGACGGCTATAATCCGTTGATCGTGAAGGGCAGCCAATTCAAACTTCCCAGGGAAAAACTGAAAACACTCCTGGACCAGACGGTTGAACCGCGGATGCTGGTCCCGTTTTTGAGAAAACCATTCACACCGGGCAGCCTGTTGACCATGATTGCCGAACACAAGATTTTGCTCTGCATCCCGGCACAGGATTTTCTGCAATTGGCCCTGGGGCTTTCGGAGCAATACTTCGACGCTGAATTCGGAGAAGGGTATTGGACGGATCACTGGACATACAATCTGGATTTGATCGACAGCTACCTGGCCATCTACCCGGACAAGAGCGATGAGCTCTTCGACAAGAATGCCCCGATCCCGTATTACGAAAGTGCGCGCCATGTCCAGCCGCGTGAACGAAAGTATGTGCTGGTTGGAGACCATCCGCGCCAATACCATGCCGTGGCCAAAGACCCGCAAAAAGCTGCATTGATTTCAAATCGCAGTGATAACCAGCATTTCATGCACGATGCCAACGGAAAGGGATCGGTTTTCAAATCGACGCTCCGGGTCAAGCTGGTCCTTCTGGCTGTGATCAAATTTGCCACGCTCGATCCCTATGGCATGGGTGTCGAAATGGAAGCGGACAAGCCAGGCTGGTGTGATGCCTTGAATGGGCTGCCAGGCCTCTTTGGGTCCTCTTTCCCCGATACGCTGGAACTGTATCGGCTATTGAACATGCTGATTGAGACCATGCCTGAAACCCTGGTTCTTGACATTCCGGTCGAAATGAACCGCTTGATGGAAAAGATCCATGAGGCCTTGCGTGCTTTCCAGGTCAATCTGTCAGGGAACCGGGATTTCATTTACTGGGATGCGGTTTCCTTGGCCCGGGAGACCTATCGCGAGGAGACAAGGTTTGGAATTGAGGGCACTTGCCAAGCCATCCAGGCTCGCGAGCTGAGAAACGTCCTCAACCTCTGCCGCAACAAAGTGAAAGACGGGATAGAACGGGCCATTCGCCATAACCATGGCATTCCCCCGACCTATTTCACCTATGTGGTGGATCGCTTTGAGATCATCCATCTGGAAAATGGAAAACCATTGGTCGATGAAAACAATCACCCCTACATCAAAGTTCTAGGCTTTTCCCAGAAGGATTTGCCTCTGTTTCTTGAAGGCCCAGCCAGATGGATGAAACAGCTGAAAGGTCAGGAAGCAAGAACGATCTATGCCAAAATCAAGGGCAGTGATCTGTTTGACCGCTCACTTTCCATGTACAAGACCAACGTGTCATTAGCCGAACAGACTTATGAAATCGGCCGGCTCCGCGTCTTCACGCCTGGCTGGCTGGAAAATGAGTCCATCTTCCTGCACATGGAATACAAATACCTGCTGTCAGTTCTAAAGTCTGGCCTCTATCAGGAATTTTTCGAGGATCTGAGGACAGCCTTGCCAGCCTTCCTGGATCCTGAGCGGTACGGCCGCAACCCGATGGAGAATTCCTCGTTTATCGTCAGCAGTGCCCATCCTGATCCGGATTTGCATGGCCGTGGATTCGTCGCCAGGCTGACCGGTTCCACGGCCGAGTTTCTCAGCATGTGGAATCAGATGATGTTCGGACCTGTCCCGTTTCATGTCCGGGAGGGTGAACTTTACCTTCAGTTCGATCCCGTCTTACCGGCCTGGCTGTTCGACAGCCAGGGGGAAGTCGCCTGTACGTTCCTGGGGCAATGCACTGTTATTTACCACAACGGGAACCGGAAGGACACGTTTGACCACCAGTGCCAGATCATTAAACAAATCCTGTCTCTGGACGATGAAACCATCGAACTGGACACACCGGCCATACCAGCACCTTATGCAGCCTGGGTCCGTGAAGGACGGGTCAGGCAAATTGATGTTCATTTCAATTGACCATTGGCTGGCAAGATGCCAAACGAATCATGGAAAGGCTGAACATTATGTCAAGAGACAAGAGCACCTGGAAATTTATTGATCAGCAGGGGACTTTCGAACTGAGTGGCCCGGATCAGGTGAATTACCTCTATTTTCCGCTGATGAACGAGGCAGGACTGATGTCGTGTGTCACACCCAGGCTCCACGGAGACATCAAAATCAACCATCACGCCTGGCTGACCCAACCCTTGTCTGTCGAAGACTTGCATCATACCAACGCTGCGCGCAATTTCTGGCTCAGAATCAATGGCCAGACCGTCTGGTCAGCCACCGGTGGCTCAGCCGCCCAGCTGATGGATGCACATGGCAGCGATGAAACCACCGTGAGAGCAGGGCTATTGTGGCATCAAATGAAGCGTTTGAACCGGCAGGTTGGGCTTGAAGCGCATGTGACCAATTTCATCCCGGCGACCGATGATCGAGTCGAGATGATGAACATTCAGATTACCAACATCACGGATCGACCGCTTGAGATTGAGCCAACTGCGGCAATCCCAATTTTCGGCCGCTCAGCAGATAATCTTCGTGACCATCGCCATGTCACTGCCTTGTTGAACCGCATCGAATGCACAAGCCATGGGGTTCTGGTCAGTCCTACCCTGAGTTTTGATGAACGGGGCCATCATCCGAACCATCTGGTCTATCAGGTCATGGGCCTGGAAGGCGATGGCACCCCCCCTCAGGGATTGATTCCGATCCTTGAAGACTTCATTGGTGAAGGGAAAAGCCTGGCCTGGCCCAGGGCTGTCACAGATCCAGAAGTTCCATTGGCCTCACCCGGCGATTGCTTTGAAGGCTATGAAGCGATCGGAGGGCTGCGCTTCGCCAAAAGGGTGCTGCAGCCTCGTGAAACCTGTTCCTTTGTCTTGCTGCTTGGCATTGCTTCCGATCCGAAAAAGGATCTGGAGCTGGTCGAAAAATACGGAAGCCAGGAACGGTTCGATTTCTGGCTCGATCAGACCAGGAACCACTGGCAGGACCGGATCAGCCAGCTGTCCATCGCAACGAGTGATGCCGCTTTTAACCAATGGTTCAAATGGGTTTGCCTGCAGCCGATCTTCAGGCGTCAATTTGGCAACTCATACCTGCCCTATCATGATTACGGCAAGGGCGGACGAGGGTGGAGAGACCTCTGGCAAGACATTCTGGCGGTTCTGGTCATGGAGGCCAAGCCAGTCGACCAGCTGCTGTTCGACAATTTTGCCGGCGTCCGGCTGGATGGCAGCAATGCCACCATCATTGGCAGCCGTCCCGGAGAATTCAAGGCGGATCGCAACAACATCCCGCGTGTGTGGATGGACCATGGGGCCTGGCCTTTGCTGACCACACTTCTATACATCAACCAGACAGGGGATCTGGATTTTCTGCTCAGGAAGCAAGCCTATTTCAAAGACAATTTGCTGGAAAGAGCCCAGGCGACAGATCCGCTTTGGCATCCATCACAAGGGACAAGCCAGTTGACTTCCAGTGGTGAAGTTTACGAGGGCACGTTGCTGGAGCATCTTCTGGTGCAGCACTTGACTGCTTTCTTCAACGTGGGTGACCATAACCACATCAGGCTGGAAGGCGCTGACTGGAACGATGGCCTGGATATGGCTGAAAAACGTGGGGAGAGTGTCGCTTTCACGGCGATGTATGCCAGCAATTTCAGGAAGCTTGGAGAGCTGGCCCAAGCCTTGAAGCAGCACGGCCAGGAATCCGTCCGACTGGGCAAAGCGTTGCTGGATCTTCTCGATACGCTTGGCGATCCAGTCGACTATGATCTGCCCCAGGCCAAGATCGGACGTCTGAAACAGTATTATGGAAAAATCAGCCACCAGATCGAAGGGGAACAAATCGCCGTCCGACTCGACGATCTGGCCAGAGATTGCTTTATCAAAGCGGAGTGGATCACCCAGCACATCCGGACAAGCGAATGGATCTCCAGCCAGCAAGGATTCCACTGGTTCAATGGTTATTATGACAATGATGGCAATCGTCTGGAGGGCGACCATCCTAATGGTGTCAGGATGACCCTGACCGGCCAGGTGTTCAGCCTGATGGGAGGCATTGCCACGGATGAACAAGCCCGGGAGCTGATCCGCTCCATCGACCATTACTTGCTGGACGAAACAGTGGGAGGGCATCGCCTGAACACCAATTTCCACGAAGTCTTGTTCAACATGGGACGTTGTTTTGGCTTTGCCTTCGGACATAAGGAGAACGGGGCCGTTTTCAATCATATGGTGGTTATGTATGCCTACGCCTTGTATGAAAGAGGGTTCGCCCAGGAAGGGCATCAGGTGCTTGACCGGATGTATCGCCACAGTTCGGAATTTGAGATCAGCTGCATGTATCCGGGTGTTCCCGAATACTTCGATGCGCGCGGACGCGGGGTATATCCTTTTTTAACCGGTTCGGCTAGCTGGTATATCCTGACTTTCTTAACTCAGGCCTATGGATTGCGTGGCCGTCTGGGAGACCTGGAGATTTGCCCGAAACTGGTGGCAGAACAATTCAACTCACAAGGAACTGCCAGTATCCGGTTCCGTTTTGCCAGGAAAATGATCGAGGTCTGTTACTCAAACCCCAAGGGCCTGGATTATGGATCCTATCAGGTCGAATCGGTCGAGCACATGGGAAGCATCATTCCATGTGACCGGACAAACGGTGGCTTATGTCTGCCCCGGTCGATCATCGAACAAATGGATGATAATCAGATCCATGTCCTAAGGGTCAACCTGTCTTGACCCAGTCTGCCTGAATGGACATAGCCCGCCGCTTTCGCCTGTATCAGGGGAAGCTGGCGGGCTATTTTTCTTTGAGCTGGATGGCTGAAGACCAAGCTTTTGTGAAAACTCTGATTACAGTCGTCTGTTGACGGATTCGCGAATCATCAGGGTGGATTCGCAGCCAGAAAGCTGGATGGGCTTGCCCTGGATCAGAGAAATCATGGCCCTCCCAGCTTGCTCGCCGATTTCAAGCGGAGGGCGCCGGATGGTTGTCAGTGGCGGGATCATGAACGCCGAAGGTGCCTGATCGTCGAAACCAACAAGAGAGACATCCTCAGGTACTCTAAGGCCACGTCTGTACAGTGCCAGACGTGCACCATAGGCCATCTGGTCATTGGCAGCGAAAATGGCACTGAAAGACACGCCCCTGGATAAAAGCATCTCGACCGCCATCATGCCGGAGGGCTCTGTGAAATCGCCTTCCACGATCAGGTCCGGGTTTTGTGGAATGTCAGCTTCTTTGAGCGCTTCCAGATACCCAAATCGTCGCTCGATGGCATCAATGTGATCCACAAGCCCGGAAATATGGGCAATCCGGTTATGTCCGGACTGAATTAAAAACCGGGTTGCTGTTTTCGCGTCGTCAAAATCATTGAAAACAAGACACCTGTCTAGAAGGTCAGGTATTTTTCTCCCGATCATGATCATCGGGATCTGCCGCGAGACTTCCTGGAGATATTGATCCGATGTACTGCCGCTCAGAACAATCAATCCATCGACTTGGCGCTGCATGAATGTCTGGATGGCTGCTTCGTCCTTGGCTGAATTCCAACCTCCGTCTGCAAACAAAGGGGAATAGCCACTGCCATTGATTCCCTTCAAGATCCCACGCAGGATGACATCGAAAAACGGGCTGCCGATCAGCTGGGTCAAAATGCCGATGGTTCTTGACTGGCCGCCAGCAAGGCCCTGGGCAAACATATTGGGTTTGTAGCCCAGCTCATCAATGATTTCCATGATGCGCCGACGAGTCGATTCGGCTACAGGTGCATTGCCATTCAAAACACGGGAGACCGTGCTGATGGAAACGCTTGCTTTTTCTGCGATGTCTTTGATTGTAATGCTGCGTTCGGTCACGTTTATCACCTCTTAACAATATTCTTATGATATCGGTAATATTCAGGTTGAACAAGGGGTAAATCAAGCAATTTAAACGAGTATCACAAAAGAAGCAAGAAAAAGAGGCCCACCCTTGGTGGAAAGTGTTGACGGGTCGTGATGGTGGTGCTAGAATGAAAGCGCTACCATAAATAGAGCCCAAAAACCGGGATAATAGTGAAAACGCTTCCCGTCACGGCTCACTGGTTCCAGAGGAGGAGACTGTATCCATGCGTAAATCGATGCTATCTGTCCTGATTGCCCTCACCCTGGCGGTTGCGATGCTGCTTGCCGCTTGCGGTGGCTCGACGGCCACGACCCAAGCCGGTGACACTGCCGCAGCGACGACTGCTGCTGCGGGCGACAAGCCGGTGACCTTGCGAGTCCTGGTCCACCAGAACCCGCCCATGGTCGACTTCATGAACAGCTTCAATGAGACCTTCACCGCTGCCCATCCGAACATCAAGATTGACCTGGCAGTGGTCAATGCCAACGATCTGAGCACTGTCACCCAGACCCGCCTGACGGCCAACGATGTCGACGTGATCGATATCTTCGGTTTCGCCAATGCCGCGCAGCCCTACATGAAGAATGCCACCCCGCCGAACTGGCAGACCCTGATCGAAGCGGGCTACCTGATGGACATCAGCGACCAGCCCTTCATCAAGAACTATGACGAAGCATCGATCAAGGACGCAGGCACCTATAACGGCAAAGTCTATTCGGTCAACCTGGGACGTGTCTCCTACAGTGGCATCTATGTCAACAAAGACCTCTTTGCAGCCAACAACGTCAAGATCCCGACGACCTGGAGCGAACTGGTTGCCGCCAATGAAGCATTCAAAGCTGCGGGGATTCCGCTGATGACCGCTGGCGGCAAAGACGGCTGGCCGATCTTCGTCGGTGCCTATGGCCTTCTGGGCGCAGCCTATCCGGACCAGGGCGCGCTGGTTGAAGGTCTGTGGACCGGCACTGTCAAATGGAACGACGAGAAGTCCCTTCAGATGTGGGAAAAGATGAAAGTCTATGCCGGCGAGATGATGGAAGCGGGCGCCAGCGGCATCGCAGGCGATGCAGCTCCGGGCCGTTTTGCATCCGGTGCCGTGGCCATGTTCCCGGGCGGCACCTGGTACGCCAGTGCGATCGAGGCGGCACAGCCAGCCTTTGACTGGGGCTACATCCCCTTCCCGGGCAGCGACAATGCCGCAGACAACCAGTACCTGTTCGGCAAGTATGACCAGGGCTGGGCGATCGCCGACAAGACCGAGAACAAGGAAGCCGCCCTGCTGTATCTGAGTGAATTCTCGGATCCGGCCAACTACTCCGCATTCGCCAATGCGGTCGGCTTCATCCCGACCCAGCCCAATGCCACGCTCGAGACCAAGATCGGCCAGGAGGTCGCCCCCTACCTGGGCAACTTCAAGGTTGGCTATGAGCAGTATTGGGTGGCGCCCAAGGGTGCTGGCCAGTATGCCAACCCCTATGCCTCCTATTTTGCCCCGTTTGGCACCTACACCGAAGCCAAAGCCTTGGCTGACAAGGCCCAGGAAGATCTGCAGTCTGGCCTGGATGCCCAGTAATTTCTAAAAAGACCGGCAGTCAATCCCGTAGCGGATGGATTGCCTTGACCCGGCCAGGAGGCTCCCCGCTGTTCTGCGGGGAGCCTTCACGGCAATCAATAGTGAAGTTGGGGGTTTGGTTGTGGTCAGAAAATGGACTGTTCCAATCGCTCTCACCCTGGTCATCCTGCTTGCAGCATCAGGGTGTTTCCTTGCCAGAAAAAGTGACGTTGAAATCCCAGCTGGCTGGCAATTGAGCTGGCATGATGAATTTGACGGCAAGAAAATCGATCCATCCATTTGGACCTTTGATGAAGGTGGACATGGCTGGGGTAATGGCGAAGCTCAATACTACACAGACCGGCCTGAAAATGCCCGCGTCGAAGACGGCATGCTGGTGATCGAGGCTCGGCAGGAAAAATATGAAAATTCCTATTACACCTCTGCACGACTCAAGACCCAGGGCCTGAAAGAAACGCAATATGGTCGCATAGAAGCCCGCATCAAGGTGCCAGCAGGTCTTGGCTTGTGGCCAGCGTTCTGGATGCTCGGTTCCAATTTCGACGGAACAAACTGGCCAGACTGTGGGGAAATTGACATCATGGAGCACGTCGGCCGGGAGCCTGACCTGGTCCTTGGCACCCTCCATGGTCCGGGCTACTCTGGCGCCCTGGGCAAGAGCATGTGGAACCGGCAAACGTTCAACATTGCTGATGAATTCCACACGTATGCCATTGAATGGGACCCAGACCAGATTCGCTGGTTTTTCGATGGTGAGGAATATTTCAAGCTCAGTCCAGACGATTTAAACGGGCAAGCATGGGTTTTTGACCAGCCGTTTTTCGTTATTTTGAATCTCGCTGTTGGCGGCACCTTGCCGGGTCCTGTAGGACTGGATACGGAATTCCCCGCGAGACTGTCTGTCGATTACGTTCGTGTTTTTCAAAAATGAATTAAATATGAGGTCTTTGGAGAGTGTCTATGTCCGGGAGTATGAGTCAGAAGCGCCATCTGGATGTCACACATTCAGCTTTAAACACAATGGACCTGTCGAAATCCTTGCCCGAATTGCGTCAGAGCGTGATGCAGACCCTTGAAAACAAGATTCATGGGATCTGTTTTAGTATTTATAAGGATGACCAGGACCCAGCGAAAAATTCCCAGATCACCGAACAGCAGATTCGTGACCGCTTGGCGATCATCCAGCCCTATGCAGCGTGGATCCGGATCTTTTCCTGTACGTGTGGGCATGAAAAAATCCCCAGAATCGCACATGAAATGGGCTTCAAGACCCTCGTCGGCGCCTGGCTGGATGCAGATCTCGAGGCTAATGAGGAAGAAATCAAAGGTCTCATCGATCTTGCTTCAAAAGGGTTTGTCGACTTGGCAGCGGTGGGGAATGAAGTGATCTACAGGGGGGATCTTCCTGAAGATAAACTCATCGGATATCTCACGCGTGTGAAAGAACAGATACCGCGCATACCGGTGGGATACGTGGATTCCTACTATATATTTCGCGATCATCCGAAGGTTGCCGCTGCCTGTGACCTGGTAATGGCCAATTGCTATCCCTACTGGGAATCTTGCGCGCTGGGTCAATCGATCGAGTATATGCGGGAAATGTATCATACGGCCATCCGTGCAGCCAATGGGAAAAAGGTGATTATCAGTGAAACGGGTTGGCCGAGTGATGGTGGTCATCGGGGAGATGCGGTTGCCTCCCTGGAAAACATGGCGCACTATTTTGTGAATACCTATCGGTGGGCCAAAGAGGAAGCTGTGGACATTTTCTACTTCACGTCATTTGACGAGCATTGGAAAGCTCAGCAGGAAGGCGACTGCGGGGCGCATTGGGGACTGTGGACCAGTACTGGGGATTTTAAATTCACATAAGGAATGAGGTTTTCATGCAAAGGAACCAAGCAGTCTCCTTTCAAAACAAACCGGCGATCTGCTATTCAGGCTATCGTACAGGTCAGAGTCCAGCTGCCAATGTTTTTCCGGATGAGGCGCAAATTCTGGAAGATTTGAAAATACTGGCAGGTGATTGGCACTACTTGAGGCTCTATGATCCCAATCTCCATGCTCAAACTGTGCTTGATATCATCCGCCAGCAAAATCTCGATTTTAAAGTGTTGCTGGGTACCTGCCTGGAAGCGGAGCTAAGCAATCCGCAATGCCCTTGGTTCTCCGAACCACTGCCGCAAGATATCCTGGACAGGAATGCGCTGCACAATGAGGATCAGATCCATCAACTGATCCGTCTGGCCAATGATTATCCGGACGTTGTATTTGCCATTTCCGTCGGCAATGAAGCCACTGTGGAATGGTCCGATCATTTGGTTGCTGTTGACCGGGTCATTGAATTTGCCCGCAAGGTGAAAAAATCGTGCAAACAGCCGGTTACTTTCTGCGAGAATTACATCCCTTGGCTCAACAAGCTCCAACCCCTGGTGGCAGAAATTGATTTTATCTCGATTCATACGTATCCAGTCTGGGAGTACAAAGGGGTGGATGAAGCGATTCGATACACTGAGGAAAATTACAATCAGGTCAAGCGCCTGTATCCTGAAAAAACGGTTATCATTACAGAAACAGGCTGGCCTACTCATTCCAATGGCAGGGGAATCCCTCCCGAAAACGCCAGCAAAGAGCTGCAAAAGAGCTATTTTGCCGACCTGATGCACTGGAGCCAATCCAATCACATCCTGACGTTCTATTTTGAAGCTTTTGATGAGCCCTGGAAAGGCTCACTCGATGCGGGCGACCCAGAAAAACACTGGGGATTGTATTTTGTTGACAGGAAACCCAAACAGGCAATGACAAGATCATAAAATCACTCATTCAGCAGCTGTTCGGTGTTGGCTTATAATCCAATTATGCGATACATTTGATGTATCAAATGCGTGTTGGACCCTCGAGACACCCGCTTTTCACCTTTATATCTGCAAAATGAGGATTGCTCCATGGCTGAAAGACTGTCTGATTCAAAACCAGATCCGCATTACAATCATCGCCTGACACTAGCCGAGATCAAAGACCTGTGGTCCCGGACTTACAACACAGATGGCAAACCGGACTGGTCCCATCTGTTTCCGTATTATCATCCTCAGATCATCTTCCAGGACTCGATCCAGCGGATCGAAGGGATGGAGGATTTCCAGGCGATGTGCAAACGCCTGACTGACCGGTGCCAGTCTCTGCGCATGGATATCCTGTCCATGGCGGAGAATGGCCCGGTTGTTCTCATGGACTGGAAAATGACCATGGCTTTCCAAAAATATCCGGATACCCCCGTCTTTGGCGCGACGAAGCTGACCTTCAATGAAGAGGGCCTGATCATCGAGCAGCGTGATTATTACGACCTCTGGGGTGATATTTTCAACGGTATCCCGCGATTCAACAAGATGTACCGCAGGTTCATGCACAAGAAATTCGGCTGAGAGGGTCGTGCAAGATGAGCGATCATTGAGGCAGATCAGGGCCGTTATGACGAAGGGGATGCCATGAAACGAGAATTGCCGGACGAATTGAAATTCCTCACCAATCGCCAGCTGCCGCAAAAACCCTTTACCGAATCAATGAGCGGCAAAGTTTGTGTGATCACAGGCGCCACCTCCGGCGTCGGTCTGGAGATCGCGCGGGCGCTGGCCAGCCATGGCGCGCAGCTGGTCCTTGTCAGCCGAAGCCCGGAAAAGGCTGCTCGGGTTGCCACGGAACTCCAGGCACAATGGCCGGTGACAATGGACAACATCCTGGCTGATTTTTCCGACCTGGAGCAGGTCCGACTGGCGGCTCGCACCATCCTCGAGCGTTACCCCCGGATCGATGTGCTGATCAATTGCGCCGGCATGCATTCGACGACTCGAACATTCACATCGGCTGGTCACGAAACCGTCTTCTGTGTCAACCATCTGGCCTCGTTCCTTCTGACCGAACTGTTGCTTGACCGTATGATTGCGAGCAGCCCGGCCCGGATCATCCAGGTCAATTCGGAAGGCCACCGTTTCAATGGCCTTGATCTCGATGATCTTGCCTGGCACAAGCGTCATTACACCGGCCTGCGCTCCTATGGCGCCTCGAAAACGGCCCAGCTGCTCACGGTCTGGGAATTTGCCGATCTGCTGCAGGATACGGGGGTGACGATCAATGCGGTCCATCCCGGCGATGTCAAAACCAACATTGGCCACAACAATGGCTGGCTCTACCGGCTCTTCACCCGCTACGTCACCGGTCTTTTCCTGAAAGACGCCGCCATCTCCGGACCTGCGATCGGCTACTTGGCCTCGGCGCCGGAACTGGCCGCAGTCTCAGGACGCTTTTTCCACCTGACCAACGAAGAAAAACCGGCCCCGCATGCGTTAGACCGGGAAATAGGCCGGAAGATATGGGCGATCAGTCTGCAGCTGACAGGCTTGCCAGCGGATTTTGGCAGGGGCCTGCGCGGCTGACCCCCCAGCGACTATTTTACAATCCGATCCGCGGCGAGTTTGCCGGTCAGGATCGAAATCGGCAAGCCGGAGGGGCTGTAGGTCCATTGACCTGCCTGGTAGACATGGGGGATCGGGGTCAGGACGGACTGGGCGATTTTCGGCATGCTGTGGACGACTGGTATCTCCTTGTTTGTGAAGGCCCAGCCGGTGATCGCGCCGTCGGTATTGCCAGTCAGGCGTTGTAGCGTCAGCGGTGTGGCGACAATTTGATGGATGATTTTTCCGGCCACTCCCGGATAGATGGTCTGGTCGAGGATCGCGATGATTTGCCGGGCGCAGCTTTCCTTGAACGATTCGTACCAGCCACTTTCGGAGATTTGCCGGACCAGCTGGTAGTCAAACAGCGTGCTGATGATCAGGCCGGTTTGCCCGGGTGGCGCCAGACTCGGATCTCGCATGGCAGGGCAGGAAATCTCAAAGGTCGTCAGGTCGAGATAGTCTGCAATCCAGGCTTCAATCTCCGCCTGGTTATTGCCCACGGAGGGCGACAGGCTCGTCAGGCCAGTCGCACGCGGTGTGTAGAAGAAATGGGGATTGGCAATGCTGGCAAAATAATCCGGACTCAGGTCGACGGCGAGGTAGAGGGTCAGGATGGAATCACCGCCTGACTTTCCTGCCATGGCCTTCCGTTGATCAGCGATGGCCTGCCGGGCACGTGCGTCCATGAGTTGAGATTCGTCTGTAATTTCGTACAATCGCTTCAAATCAGCACACCAGACCAGATCCTGATAGACCCATGCCTGACCAGTGCTGTCCAGAGCAACCTGACTTTGCGGATCGATGGCACTGATTTCCGTGTTGCAGCGGATTTCTCCGCCATGCTCAAGGATGAAGTTCTTCAGGGCCTCAGCCAAGACGCCGGTGCCACCTTTGGGATACTGGTAATCCAGATAGAGGCTGAAATAGCTCAGCGCGAAAAAGGTCGGGGTGTCCTGGAAAAAATGCTGGGCGATCATGTCGATCAGGGCCTGGTTTTTTGAAATCTGCTGCAAATATTCGCCAACCGGTTGACCGAGCCGAGCGATCTTGGGCATCGTCCAGAGGTACTTGAGCAGCCAGGGCAGAATCGTCTGGACCAGATAGCGGGGGTTGTTTTTCAGATCCAGGAACAAGGGATTATCAATCCCGTAAAGGACATCCATGTAGCCCATGATCTTCTGGATTTCCCGGCCGAATGTCTCGATGTCCGTCTTGTTCTCGGGGAACTGGCTGCGCAGCAGATCGAGGTAGTCAGCCAGACTCTCCGCTGATTTGAGCCGGATGACTTGGTCTGTGATTCCGACCGAGACGCCGTTTTTGACAAAGGGAATCTCGAGCCCCAGCTGTCGCAGCATCGGGGTGACGATGCCTGAGTTCTCGATCGCCCGGATCCCGCCGTCAAAGGTGAATCCCTGATAGTCGAATGAATTGACCAGACCGCCAACTTTGTCCTGTTTTTCGAACAAGATAGCCTTGCGACCGGCCAGGCAGACGTATGCTGCCGCTGTCAATCCGGCCATGCCACCGCCGACGATGAGGATGGGGTGTTCCATGGTTGCGCTCTCCTTAATCATGAATCATGTGAATAGCCATCCTGAACGGGCGGTCTGGATGGCGCCGAGTAAAAAGCTGCTGCCAAAATAGACCAGAACACAGCCGAGCACAGCGATCAAGATCCGGTAAGGCTTGACCTTGAGGAATTGGCGGGTTTTCCCGACCAGGGTGGAGACAAAGCCGTACCAGAGATAATCCGCACTGGAATGTCCGATGAAGTAGATCAGGATGCCGATCAGGCCAAAGGTGGTGAAGGACTTCATGATGAAGCCGAGACCGATCACCGCCCACCATAGAAGAAAGTAAGGATTCGTCGCGGAGAGCAAAATCCCGGACAGGAACAGGCTGCTGGCTGGGGCGGCGCCCCCTTCTGTCTGGACTTGGACCTTGTTTCGGAGGGCGGCAATCACCATGTCCAGTCCCATGTACAACAGCAGGAGGCCGCCGGCGGCGCCGATGATGGCCTGAGCCAGGCTGGCCTGGAGCAGGCTGCCAAAGCCCTGGAAGATCAAGATAACGACGGCAAGCTCCAAGGTCATATGACCGAGCGTGACGACCCACCCGACACGCGACCCTCCGGCCAGCGACTGGCGGATCGTATAGGTGAGCATCGGACCGGGCATCAAGGCCCCAGAGAGGCCGACTGCCAGAGCGGAAAAATAAAGCACAAGCATGGGTTTATGACCTGAATTCCTTTGCAGCTGATGAAGGGAGCTATTTTGTAATATTGTACACGATCCGATTGTCGGCAAGGTATGGCATAATGGTAAAATTAGACCTGATTCTGCAAAAACAGGAGATCTTTGCTCATGTCCACACCTGACACCCCTGCCAATTGTGAAAATCCGGCAACGGGCCAGCAAACGCCCCGCCGTCTGTCGACTCCCGACCGGCAAACCCTCCTGACGATCACCCTCCTGATCGCCCTCTATGCGATGCTGGCGATGTTTGACAATTTCAAGGGCATCTTCGTGCCCTATTTCAAGCAGGATTTTGCGATAAGCAATGCTCAGGTCGGTGTCCTGATGACGTCCAGCCTTTTGGCATATGCGGTTTTCCAGTACATCTGCGGCATGCTGGTGGAACGGTTTGGCCACAAGAAAGTCGTCGGCAGCGGGATCGCCGTGGCGATCCTGGCGCTGCTCCTGATTGTCAACGCCCGGTCCTTCCTCCTGTTGCTGCTGGGATTTTTCGCCCTGAACATCGGCTCCGCCACCTTCAATGTCGCGGTCAATACCCTGGGACCCATGGTCCAGGTGGCCTCGACAGCGACCCTGATGAACATCATCAACTTCTCCTATGGCACCAGCAATACGATCTCGCAGAAAGCAGTCGGCCAGCTGCTCGCCCGGAATGTGCGCTGGCAGGCTTTTTTCATCTTCCTGATCGCTGCGGCTGCCCTGCTGTTGATCGGGCTCCTGCTGATCCGGCTGCCTCAGTTCCATCAGGAACACAAGGTGATCTACTCGAAAAAGGACCTGTTCAAAAACAAGTTCCTCTACTTGTACATCGTGGCCATCGGTTTCTATCTGGCTGCGGAATACAGCACGGGGAATTGGTTTGTCAATTACATGAGCGAGACCTACCAGCTCGGCGCGGACCAGCGTTCGACCTATGTGGCCCTGTTTTTCGGTCTGGAAACCATCGGTCGCTTGTTTGGCGGTTTCATCATCGACCGTCTTGGCTATTACCGTAGCATCCTGGTCTACGGCTCGATGGCTTTCCTGCTGACCCTGGCCGGCATCCTGCTCGGCCGCAGTGGATTGTTGATTTTTGCCCTGGCAGGCTTGGGTTACTCGATCATTTATCCGACGATCATGCTGGCCTTTTACCACGTGTTCAAGGAAGCGGCCGTCTATGCCACCGGTTTGCTCCTGATGTCCGGGACGCTGCTGGCCATGGTGGTCAACCTGGTCATCGGCATTGCCAACGACTATCTGGGGTCCAGACTGGCCTTCTATGCCATCGCCTTCTGTCTGGTGATCTTCCTGGCAGCCGTGTGGCAAATCTGGCTTTCATCGAAAAGAACCCAAACAGCGATCTAAATGGAAGTTTAAAACATGTTCAGGGAAATGAGACGAAACAAACAATTACTTTCTGCTGCCGACACTGCGGTGGTATTGGAGCGCTGCACCAATGGGATCCTGGCCTGTCACGGCGATGAGGGGTATCCCTACGCTGTGCCGGTCAGCTTTGTGTTTTCTGAAGGTAATATCTATTTCCATTCAGCCAAGTCCGGGCACAAAGTGGATGCGATTCTGAAAAACCCCAAGGTGTCCTTTGCTGCCGTCGACGAAGACACCATCGTCAGCGCGGAATACACGTCGTATTTTCGCAGTGCGATCGCCTTTGGCCAGGCCCGGATCGTCGAAGGTGAGGAGCGGCTTGCAGCTTTTGCCGCCCTGGTTGAGAAATATTCCGGCGACCAACCGGCTGAGGCGAAGCAGAAGGAGATCGCCCGCTGCGACCACGCTCTGATCATTGCCATCGACATTGAGCATCTGACCGGCAAGGAAGCGGTCGAGCTGGTTCGGGCCAAAGGCGGGTAACGTCACCCCCCATAAAACCAAGCAAATTTTACCTGCTTGTTGCCTGATTTTTACAACATGCGATAGAGGGAAGCGGGTTGCCTGCGCAAAAATGAAGGTAGCAATGAATAGAGGATTCACAGCATGAAACGACTGAATATCGGTGTCGATATCGATGGCACCCTGACCGAACCCTTTTACTGGCTGCGCCGGGCCAATGCCTATTTCGGGACAGATGTCCGTGAGGATGGGATCATCCATTACGATTATCACGAGGCACTCGGTGTCAGCCGGCAGGAAAGCGATGTCTTTTATGATCAGCTTGGCGAATTGCTGCACTGGGAAGCCCAGGTCAGGCCAGGCGCCCAGCTGGTCATCAACCGGCTTTTCAAGCAGCACCACGTCCATTTCATCACGGCCCGGACCGAAGAGATGCGGCAAGTCAGCCTGGAATGGTTTAAGAAATTCGATATCCCCCACGACAGCCTGACCTTGCTGGGCAGCACCGAAAAAGTAGCGACAGCCAAACGGCTGCGCTGTGACTGGTTCATCGAAGACCGCTACGAAAATGCCGTGGCTTTGGCCGCAAGCAACATCCCGGTCCTGTTGATCGACTGCTCTTACAATCGCAAGCCTTTGCCGGACAACGTGATCCGGATCAATAGCTGGAGCCAGGTTGAACCCTACATCGACACGACGGTCTCGATGGGAAACTGGGAGCTGGCTCTGTAATATAAACCATTCTCCAGAAAAAATCAGTTTCTGGCCCGAGATTTGATCATCCCCCGGATCGCTTTGTAAAGGACAGGCAGGGGGATTTTTCGCGTCATGGACCGATAAGAAGGCCCTGCTGAGCTCATAACAGGTGACTCATTCAAGCGCACGGAGTCCCCCTTGATTGTTTGAATGGGGTAGTCTGGCATGCTGCACAGTCCTTGGCCATCGGCGAACTGTGTAGCCAAGGCGCGGATCGACTGGCTGGGCCACGGACCTTCGAATGGGATCAGCGCGACCGTGCCCGACACGGCAGTGCCATTGTAGGCCGGTGCCAACGATCGCAGATGAGCACTGGCCAGGGGCAGGAAGATCTGGGGAACCTGGCCGGCATGACTGGCATGATGCCGCTGACGCCCATGATAGGTGCCAAACGGATTGAGCGATAAACGGATGCCTTGCCTGGTCTGCCGCAGCCGCATCGGGCAATAGGCCGGGGAACTGATCTGGCTGCGGTCTGTCGCGATCAGAAAGCCCCCTGTAGCGTGACTGACACCGACAATCCCTGCACTGACCTGATGGTTGAAGGAATCCAGGCTGGCATTGGCAGGATCCGCTGCAGCAAAGCTCTGTACGGGGAATTGGCTCCAGTGGTCCTGGTAATTGCGTTTGATGACCTGACTCTCAAATGGCCAATCGAGCTGGATCTCCAAGGGTTTGACTTCCAGCCAGCGGGTATCGTGGGCGCGATCAAGATGCGAGATCTCATCGCTGCTGCCTTCGCTTTCCAAGGTTTGAGGGTATTGGATCGAGAAACGGATGAAGAGTGCAGGGATGGATGGAACGAGATAATAATCAAAAGCAAACGATCCAGGGACGACCTGTTCCGGCAAATGAATCTGCCCTGTGAACCGGAAACCAGCGCAAGCATGAGAGCCATAACCTGTGATCACCTGCTTTTTCTCCGGTGCAAATTCAAGATCCTGAGCCAGGAGCCCATTCTTGTACCGGATCGCATGGGTAAACACGGAGCGAGGTCCGATTTTCTGGCCGTTGAGCCACAGAGCGGCCAGATCTTTTTCATCACTCATCAGGATGACGGAGCTGCTGTGGATTTTATGGCGCTCCACCATCAGGCGGTCGGCCGGCAAGGGCTCTGTCAAGGGATCCTCCAAGAGCCCAGGCTGCAGGACTAACCGATACGAGCGACTCTCCTGACCAGGGAACAGGAAGGCTTCGACTCTGGCAACCGAGCCATCCGGATGATGCTCGACTGGCAAGAACGATCCAGGGCACGACCTGCCCTGGTCATCGAGCCAGGTCAAGATGAAGGGCTCTACCAGAAACCCGGGATCGATCTGAACGAAATGATGGCTAAACCCTGGTGCAACATCTGACAATTTCAAAAAATATCCAGCTGGTTCTGGATCTTCCAGCGCTTTCTTGACCACCTGTCGATCCAGCTCTGATGCCATGCCAGCCTTGAGCTGATGGTCCAGAAGACTGAGGATCTGGCTGGATTGCTGCAGCACCGATAGCTCCCGGCTCAGATTGAGCATGGGCGCGGCCAAGCCAAAATGGGTGGTCGACAACAACAAGGATTTCCCAAGCTCCACGCTCGCAGCGAGTGCTTGCGCCTCGGCGACCGTGTCTGGGTCAGGCTCAGATTGGATCAGTGCCTGCAGGGCTGTTTCTTTTTGACGGATTCGCTCCAGACGTGTCCATAACAACTGGTTGATGGGCTTTTCGGTCCAGCTGGCATAGCCGTCAAAGGAACCATCGGCAAGGTCATGCTCGAGTTCTATGCTGGCCAGGGGCGGATGCCCCTTCAGATAGCTCCAGGGCGTGTCAAAAACAACATAGGGTAATTGAGCAGCATCCCTGACCAACTGGTGCAGCCCTTTGGCCAAGGATATCTTGTTGAAGGGAAAAGGGAGATCCACGCCGCCCCAGACGAAAGAATCCGCGTCCATGTTGACGAAGATCAGGATATCGGAAGCAATCTCACCGCTGAGCTGCCTGGCATGCAGTCGCCGGGCCATGGACTTGATACCCCCATGATCCAGCAGGTCTGCCCAAGTAATGGCAGGGACCACCGTGATGACATCCCCTCCAGAACGAATGCTCATCGGGTTGAAGGCTTCTTCCTCGGGCAAGAGGGGGATCAGGGTGCGAAAGCTGTCGACCGGTGCGCTTGAATAGTACAGGCAGACCGCCTTGATACCGCAGTCTTTGTACACTGGGATATTGGAGGCGGTAAACATCATTTCCTGGGGACGCACAACAGGTGCATACGCGGTGAACAAGTCTCTGACACCCGAGCCGAAGGGATTGGCTGCTGCCCATTTCATCGCCAGGTGCAGTTCGCTGTCGGTCATGCAGCTGGCCAGACCGTTGTTGTAGGATCCCAGAAGGATTTCATCGCCCTGTTCGGTTACACGGCGCTGCAAATTGGCCAGGATATCAGGTGCATGGTGCGGGATCCGGGTTTCCAGGCTGAAGTGATTATCAAAATCCCAAGCGCCCCGGACCGGAATACCAGCCTGGTTCAGGGCATCCAGGTCAGACAGGATCCGGCGGATCATCTGGATATCCGGGCCAATGCCGGAATCGTCGACACTGTCGCCCCGATAAGAATGATACAAGTTGACATGGAAGCCCAGGGCGAGATGAATGTTGAACATGATGACCTGCTTTGTGTTTTCCCCCCATCTTAGCAAAGCGATTGTTTTTCAAGATCATGCCCATGTTAGCGTCCTGTAAAAGCCTGCAATCCGTTTCATGATCGAAAAAATACATCCACTTAACGGCCTAACGTGGATCTTACCAAGCCCTTAAATGGATAAAAAAAGTGCTTGATAAGCTTGAACCAGAAGCTATTGGATTTAAACCAAGCATGAGGCAAGCGTATGAATCTATTTGTCCATTTGAAAATTGCTGCCCGCATTGCAGATCAGCTGGAACAGTTTCATCACATTAAAATCAGCCGCTGGGGTTTCTATTGGGGTAATATCCTGCCGGATCTCCAGCATAACCGCGTTCCGGTGGACCATTTCTTCTCGACTTCCTGGCCAACCATCCAGAGTCTGGCTGAGCAGATTCGATTGGAGGCCGATCCGATCCCTGCCAATGGCTTGACTTCCTTCCCTAGTGTGAACATCGGCATGATCTGCCATTTCATCTCAGATTATTTCTGCCATGCCCATACTGAAACCTTTGGGTCCGGATTAATCCGACACTTCATCTACGAAGCGCAAATGATGCCTGTGTCCATGAAAAGGGAGCGCCTGATGTCAGAACCAAACCTGGCTGATGGTGATGTCGTTTGCAGTTGGGAACAGAATTTGCTGCAAGCCTTGTCCGATCATCACAATCGGACCCCCTCGATGCAACGTGACATCCAACATGCAATCAGCCAGGGAACACTGCTTGCAGCTAGGCTCAGCCTGAATGAAAAAGGATCTGTTGCTTATCGCAGGACGCCTGTCTATGAACAAGAAGTATCGGTTGAACTGGTGTAAGCCTGGGGAGGTAACTAGACATGCGCATCGCCATTTTTACAGACACATACCAGCCACAAATCAACGGCGTCACCAATACGCTGGACCGGATGTCGCGGCATTTCGAAGATCGTGGCATTGAACACCGGATCTTTGCGCCGCACTATGGAGAAGAGCCTGTTTCGGAAAAACATGTCGAACGGTTCTACAGCCTGAAGTTTTTTCTCTACCCGGAATGTCGGATCACGTTGCCGAATGTCTTTCGCGTGCATGCAGCCTTGAATGAATTCAAGCCGGACGTCATCCACCTTATGACCGAGTTCAACATGGGGCTGATGGGTTTGAACTATGCACTGAAAAACAGGATCCCAGTCATCAGCAATTATTCGACTAATTTCTCCCAATACACCGATTATTACAAGATCGATCTACTGCGCCAAGGCATCTCGTCTTATATGGAATGGTTTCACAACCAGTGCCTGCTGACCACCTGCCCGTCCCGGTCAGCGGAAGCGATGCTGCACGCATTCGGAGTCCTCAGGACCGCCATTTTCTCCCGGGGGATCGATGCGGGCCGTTTTTCGCCTCTGCACCGGAATGACAAGCTGCGCTGCGAACTGGGCCTGGAAAATAAAGTGGCTCTTTTGTATGTCGGGCGGGTAGCTGCTGAAAAAGACACGGATGTCCTCCGGGATAGTTATGCGGCCATCCAGAGCAACTATCCGGACCAGGTCCGGCTGGTCATGGTCGGTGATGGCCCGATGTTGGAGACTTGCCGCAGCACCTTCCCGGAAGACACCCTTTTCCTGGGATTTCGCAAAGGACACGAACTGGCCCAGATCTATGCCTCGTGTGACATCTTTGTCAGCCCTTCATCGACAGAAACATTTGGCAATGTCGTCCTGGAAGCTATGGCTTCGGGACTGGCAGTTGTGGGGGCCAATGCCGGCGGCGTCGGTGAGATCATCCGCCCCCTGCGTACAGGCCTGCTGTTTACTGCCCGCTCGGCCCACAGCCTGACCCAGATGGTCGAGAAGTTGGTTGTGGATGCATCCTACAGAACTCAACTCCAGCAACACGGACGTGATAATGCCTTGCTTCAGGATTGGCAGAAAATCCTGGACGAGCTTGTGGCGATTTATGAGAGTGTGTCAGCAGACGTACGAGTGAAGGCTGGTCTGACCGTCTGACTCATTCATTAATTTAGATTGAGGGCCCAGATGATGAAAACGTACGTTTTGGATACCAACGTCCTGATCCAGGCGCCCCATGCCCTCTTGTCTTTTGAAGACAATGCCATCGTCCTTCCAGTTGTGGTCCTCGAGGAGCTGGATCGACTCAAGGCTGATGAAGGGGAGCGGGGGGCCAATGCCAGAAGCGTCATCCGGACGCTTGACGCGTTTAGGGTCCACGGATCGCTGGTCGAGGGTGTCCCGCTGCCCGGTGGCGGAACGCTGCGCATCGAAATGAACAGCGTCCATGTCCGCCTGCCGGATCTGTGGCCGCAGAATCATCCGGACAACCGGGTTCTGCAGGTTTGCAAAGGACTGGTAGATTCCGGCACCCCGGCGATTCTCGTCAGCCGGGATATCGTGGTCCGGCTGAAGGCCGATATTCTGGGAATCCCGGCTGAAGATTTTACAACCGACCAGTCACCTGTGCCCCAGGCGCAGTATACCGGGCGTGCCACCGTTTTTGCCATGGATGACAAAATGGCTGGATTCAAACGCAAGGGGCTGGCGCTGGAACATGTCTATCGTCTGGACGACGCAGGCTACAGACAACCTGTCTTGCCTGTGAACAACCAGTTTTTCATCATCCAGTCGGAGATCAGCTCGAAAAAATCCCTGCTAGGCCGTTTCGATGGCACGGTCATCGTCCCTTTGACGACAGCTGAGGAACGGCCGTTTGGTGTGCGGCCACGGACCGCAGGTCAGCGTTTCATGCAGGAAGCCCTTATGCTCAGCCCCGAAGAAGCGCCTCTGGTGATCATCAAAGGGCCGGCCGGCACAGCCAAGACATTTTACTCTTTGGCGGTTGGCCTGCACAGGATCCTGGAAGACAAAGCCCCGCTGTATCGCCGGATCATGGTCAGTCGCTCCAATGTCCAATTTGATGAAGACATTGGCTTCCTGCCTGGTTCAGAGCAAGAAAAAATTGCCCCATTGCTGCGGCCTGTCATCGATAATCTGGAAGTCCTGGTCGACCGGGATGAAAAGGAGCGTTACCGCAATGAAAAGGAATTGCGGGACAAAGTCGATGAATTGTTCGAACGGGGCATCATCATGACCGAGGCGCTCAATTTCATACGTGGTCGCTCGATCGCCCACACCTACCTGGTCATCGATGAAGCTCAGAATTTGACCCCGCGTCAAGTCAAAGGAATCATCACCCGGGTAGGCCAAGGCACCAAGGTTGTCCTGATCGGCGACCCGGAACAGATCGACCATCCCCTGCTGGACGTTAGGACCAATGGCCTGGTCTATGCTGCGGAACGGATGAAAGGCAGCCCCTTGTGCTACCAGCTGAACCTGACCCCGGATGAATGCGAACGGTCTGACCTGGCTCTCGATGCTTCGACTCGGATGTGACAGGAGAGGGATGGGGTCAGGACAGAAATCCATCCTATTAAAAAAGCAGCTGGAGCTTTAAACATGCATGTGATTGTTGGCCTGTCGACAATAGCCTGGCTGATCAGCCTGCTGTGTTCGCTCTATGCCGCGTACTATCTCCTCGTTTCCCTGTTTTCCTTCCGGACTCCAAAACCTTTTCCAGAAACCAACACGTATCATCGCTTTTTGATCCTGATTGCGGCCAGAAATGAAGCAGCTGTGATCGGCCACTTGATCGATGGTTTACAGCAACAGCAATACCCCAGAGATCGCTTTGATATCTGTGTGATTCCGAATAACTGTAACGACCGCACCCGCGAGATCAGTCTTGAAAGCGGTGCTTTGGTCTACGACTGTGCCAAGCCCGTCCACACCAAGGGGGATGCCCTGCAGCAGGCCGTTTCAGATCTGATGCTGCAGGATCACTCGTACGATGCCTTGTGTGTCTTTGATGCTGACAATCTGGTTCATCCTGGTTTCCTGGCGGCAATGAACCGGGCATTTTCTGCTGGCCATTCGGCTGCCCAGGGATACCGCGACAGTAAAAACCCGGCTGACTCCTCTATCTCAGGCAGCAATGCCATCTAATACTGGATGATCAGCCGGTTTTACAATCTGCCGCGGCGCCATCTGGGTCTTTCGGCCTCCATCAGCGGCAGCGGCTTCATGCTCAACCGAGCACTGCTGGAGCGCCTCGGCGGCTGGAAGACGCATACCATGACCGAAGACCTCGAGATGACAACCCAGATTGTTCTTTCAGGGGAGAAGGTAGCCTACGCTCCTGATGCAATCATCTACGATGAACAACCCCTGACCTTTAACCAATCCTGGCATCAGCGCCTGCGCTGGTCCACCGGGGTCTGGCAGATCGGCGAATCTTATCTGGCCAAGCTGGTTCGCCAGGCTTTTCTGCAAAGAAGTCTGGTTGCATTCGATCAGGTGTTGTTTTATCTGGCTCCAGCCATGCAACTGGTCTATTTCCTGTCCTTTGTCCTGAATGTTGTCCTGCACCTGTTGATGATCCATTTTGAATTGTTCCCGGAAAGCCATGTCTACAAGCTGATGTTCCTGTCATTGGATTTTTCCTACCTGATGACCACTCTGTTAGCTGGATTCACGGTTATCCTGGAACATAAGCAGAAATCAGTCCTGCTCAAAAGTGTCCTGTTCTACTGGATCTTCCTGTCATCCTGGTTTGTGATCAATGTGCGCAGTCTGATCAAGCGGGCGGTCGTCTGGACGCCGATCACTCACACACGCACCATCGTCCTTGATGAAGTAATGACGAAATAGTTATCAGGACAGGATATGATTTCCGCCCCTTCGCTGGCAGGACAAGTGACAGGCGGAAATCAATCTTACTCGTCAATACCGATCATGACAGAGGTCGCCTTGATCACTGCATAGGCTTCAGACCCCACCTTGAGATCTAATTCCTTGACTGAGTCCATGGATATGGTGGCGCTGATATGATTCCCGCCACCGATATCCAGGACGACAATGGCATTGACTGCACCTTCTTTGATCGTGATGATTTTGCCCTTGAGCTGATTTCTGGCACTGAGTTTCATAATCGATTGCCTCCTTGAATGGATGTGGTATCAGCTTGTGTCTCAATTGTACCACCCTCCCGACAAGGGCATAAGGGGGATGCCGAGGACTTCGGCATCCCCGAATCGCATTGCTTTCAGCCGAAGGCCTGGATGTACAGCGCTTTCAGTTCCGAGATCAGCGGATACCGGGGATTGGCACCGGTGCACTGGTCATCAAAGGCTTGTTCGCTCATTTCATCCAGTGAGGCAAAGAACGCATGCTCGGACACGCCAGCTTCACGAATGGATTTCGGGATGCCGACCTTGGCCTTGAGGTCATCGATGGCTGCGATCAGGCGTTCGACCTTGTCTTCATCCGATTCTCCGCCCAATTGCAGATACTCGGCGATCCGGGCATAGCGCCATTTGGCATTGGGGTATTTATATTGCGGGAATGCAGCCTGTTTCCTTGGATCATCGACAGCATTGAAACGGATCACTTCGCCGATCAGCAAAGCATTGGCGACACCATGGGCCAGCTTGTGCGTCGCTCCAAGCTTGTGGGCCATCGAGTGGCAGATGCCGAGGAAGGCATTGGCAAAGGCCATGCCAGCCATGGCCGAAGCATGGGCCATTTTCTCGCGGGCCTTGATGTTCGTAGCCCCTTCGGCATAGGCTTGTGGCAGGTATTTGAAGATCAGGCGGATCGCTTCGAGGGCCTGGCCATTCGTGAATTCCGAGGCGAGCACGGATACATAAGCCTCCAGGGCATGGGTCAGGGCATCGATGCCTGAAGCGGCCGTCAATCCCTTGGGCATCGCCATCATGAGCTCGGTGTCGATGATCGCCATGCTGGGCGTCAGCTCATAGTCTGCCAGTGGGTACTTGATCCCGGTTTTTTCATCGGTGATAACCGCGAATGGTGTGACCTCAGAGCCTGTGCCGGCTGTGGTTGGAATCGCAACAAAGGAGGCCTTGTTGCCCATGGTGGGGAAGGCAAACACGCGTTTGCGGATATCCATGAAACGCATGGCCAGATCTTCAAATTCGATCTCAGGATGCTCGTACATCACCCACATGATCTTGGCGGCATCGATTGGCGAGCCGCCGCCGAGAGCAAGGATGACATCAGGCTGGAAGCTCTGCATCTCTGCAGCACCTTTGCGGGCAATAGCCAGGGTCGGATCCGGTTCCACGTCAGAGAATACTTTAACAGCAATATCCATATCTTCGAGCTGGCTGATCACAGTATCCGCATAACCGAGGTTATAGAGCACCTTGTCCGTGACGATGAATGCCCGCTTTTTCCCCAAGTCTTTCAATTCCCTGATCGCCACGCCCAGGCAGCCTGATTTGAAATAGACCCGGTTCGGAACGCGATACCACAACATGTTTTCTCTCCTCTCGGCGACTGTCTTGACATTCATCAGGTGTTTGACCCCGACATTTTCCGAAATCGAATTGCCGCCCCAGCTGCCACAGCCTAGGGTTAATGAAGGGGCCAGCTTGAAGTTGTAGAGGTCACCGATCGCGCCATGTGAAGACGGCATGTTGATGATGGTGCGCCCGGTTTTCATCCGTGCACCAAAGGCGGATACGCGGTCCTTGGACTTGACCGGGTCGGTGTAGAGGACCGAGGTATGGCCCATGCCACCCAATTCGACCAGGCGCGCGGCCTTGTCCAGGGCTTCAGCAAAGCTGCCAACCCGGTACATGGCCAGGACAGGCGACAATTTCTCATGGCTGAAAGGCTCATCGAGTTCAACCGATTCCACTTCGCCGATCAGGACTTTCGTTGCTTCAGGCACCGTCAGACCCGCCATGGCAGCAATCGTGGCAGCGGACTGCCCGACGATCTTGGCATTGATGTTGCCATTGACCAGGATGATTTTCCGGACGGCGTCGATCTCGTCATCCTTGAGCAGATAGGCTCCACGATCCATGAATTCCTGGCGTACAGCTGCATAGACTTCGTCCAAGACCAGCACCGACTGTTCAGACGCGCAGATGACGCCATTGTCAAAACTCTTGGACAGCAGAATCGAGCTGACTGCCATTTTCAGATGGGCCGTCTCATCAATGATGGCCGGGGTATTGCCTGCCCCGACGCCAATCGCTGGCTTGCCTGAGGAATAGGCGGCCTTGACCATGCCGGGTCCTCCGGTGGCCAGAGTCAGGTCACACAGTTGCATGACGGTGCTGGACAGTTCCACACTGGGCTGGTCGATCCAGCCGATGATTCCCTCCGGGGCACCGGCCTTGACCGCGGCCTCTAGAACGATGCGCGCAGCTTCGATCGTGCAGTTCTTGGCGCGCGGGTGCGGGGAGAAAATGATACCGTTCCTGGTCTTCAGGGCAATCAAGGATTTGAAGATGGCTGTGGAGGTCGGATTGGTTGTCGGGATCACGGCTGCGACGACACCGACCGGCTCGGCGATTTTAGTGATGCCGAAAGCCGGATCCCGCTCGATAATCCCGCAGGTCTTGTCATCCTTGTACTGGTTGTAGATGTATTCCGAGGCGAAATGGTTCTTGATGACTTTGTCCTCGACGATGCCCATGCCCGTTTCTGCGACGGCCTGCTTGGCCAGGCTGATCCGAGCCTGGTTGGCTGCTTTGGAGGCCTGCCGGAAAATCTCGTCGACTTGGGATTGTGAGTAAGTCGCAAATTCTTTTTGAGCTTCCCTGATCTGGGCCATTCGGATGTGCAATTCTTCAAGATTGGTGACTTTCATAGTGCTCCTCTTTCTCCGATCTGGTTTGGTTGACAGTATCCTCTCAAAAAGCGCCTGCTTCGCGACGGACAGGTGCTTCATCAAGTTCCTTGACAGGATGGTTGCAAAATAAAAGACAAGCACGTGAAGATCTGGCAACACGCGCTTGTCGGAAAGGCAAGCAAAGTCGGCCAGGTTCTTCTCAAACACGGAAAGCTTGCCCATTTCTAATGCAAACTCAATGGTCCGGAAATCGTAGGCTTTTTTGCCTTTGCCCTTAGATTTCCGGACTTGAACCTTCTGATTCAGTTGTGGTTTCTGACGCAAAAAATGTTTGTGGAAAACCTTTGCTGCGCGAAAAACAAGCGGAAACGGTTCCGTTCTTTTGTGTACCGAAAACGTTTACGAGTTCGATATTAGCACCAGGGAATCGCCCTGTCAATCATGGAGATGTATTGGCATTTTATGCGAAGAACATCAATATTAATGTGAAAAATGCACAAGTTATTGTCAATTTTAAAGATGATGACGTTCGACGCTGAAGGTGGCATAATGAAATTTGACAGTTAGTCGAGGGCATGATGTTATCCGAAAGACTCGGGGGTATGCCATGGATTTGCATCAGGAAAAGATCAACCGGATCGCCTTGTATCTGCAGGAACGGACCAGCACAGCGCCATTGACATTGAAGAAAAAGGCTGTCTCACATCAGGTGCCAAAACTCCACGACAAGAAATACACAGACGAAAAACTGGACATCAGCGATCTCGATCAAATCCTGGCCATTGATCCGGACCAGCGCAAATGTGTGGCCGAGCCAGGCGTAACCTTTGCCGATCTCGTCAAGGCGACCCTCCCGCATGGCCTGATCCCTTACGTCGTCCCTGAGCTCAAGACCATCACCATTGGCGGTGCGGTTGCTGGCTGTTCCATCGAATCCATGTCGTACAAATATGGCGGCTTTCACGACAGCTGCCTTGAATACGAGGTTGTGACTGCCAGGGGCGATGTGCTGCTCTGCCGCCCGGACAATGAAAACCAGCTTTTGTTCCAGATGCTGCATGGGACTTTCGGCACACTGGGGATCATCACTCAGCTCACCTTCAAGCTGATACCCGCCCAACCCTATGTCAAAGTGACGTACGAACGCTATTCCACACTGGCTGACTACAAGGCTGCCATCTGGCAGCACTACGTCAACCAGGACATCGATTTCATGGACGGGATCATCCACTCCCCGGAACTCTATGTCCTCAGTGCAGGGCAATTTGACGCTCAGGCACCCTATACAAACCGCTATGACTGGACGAAAATCTATTATCTGAGCACGGCGAAGCGGCACGAGGACTACCTCCGGACGACGGACTATTTGTTCCGCTACAACAAGGGCGTGACCAATGTCCATCCCCAGTTTTTTCTTGGCCGGCTGCTGCTTGGCCGGTTCACCAATGCCAACAGTGCCCTGAGATTCGCCAAAACCTTCAGGAAGTTGATCTCTGCCACCGTTTTGCCAATCACGGTCGACACCTTCATCCCGTTCGCCAAGATTGATACATTCCTCGACTGGTACCAGCAGGAAATCAACCATTTCCCACTCTGGTGCGTCCCTTATCGGATTCCCCATCCTTATGAATGGATCTCGGAGGAGCTCTCGAACCAGCTTCAGGGAGAGCTCGTCCTGGACATTGCCATCTATGGCCTGCACCGGGAGAATGCCGAGCAGTGCTACCGGACGATTGAAGAAGAATTGATCAAGCTGGGCACGGTCAAGACCCTCATTTCAACCAATCTGTATACCGAAGAAGAGTTCTGGAAGCTCTGGAACAAGAAAAATTACGATCAAGTCAAGCAGCAAACGGATCCTGACAACATTTTCCGGGGCCTGTACGAGAAGACGTGCCGTTCCTCGCGCGGACTGGGACGCTGACGGATTTGTCAACCAATCATTGATCCTGACAAAAAACAGGATTAAAATGATCAATCATTTGACCGCCTGAACCATTAGTGAAAATATCAATGATAGCAAATGGGAGGACATAACCGTGATTAGTGATTTAGCTGGTTTCTCGCTGAATGTAGATTGGGAATTTCTGCTTTCACTTCTGGCCCGGTTTATCCTGGCAATCCTGCTCAGCGGCCTGATCGGATATGAACGGGAGCACTCTGGTCGTCCGGCGGGTTTCAGGACCCATATTCTGGTGGGTGTTGGTGCTTGCCTGGTGATGCTGACCTCGGAATTCGTTTTTTACAAATATGCTGGGCAGACCAACCTGGATCCAGCTCGACTGGGGGCTCAGGTGATCAGCGGAGTTGGTTTTCTGGGTGCAGGCACGATTATCCGGGATGGCAGTACCGTCAAAGGGCTGACAACAGCAGCCAGTCTCTGGGCGGTCTCCTGCATCGGCCTGGCCAGTGGCATTGGTTTTTACAGTGGTGCCATCATTGGAACGGCCGCCACTTTTGCCACGTTGATGATTTTCAAGAAATTCGAAATCGTGACCATTCGAAAACATCAGCATGATCAAGACAGCCTGGTTGTAGAAGTCCGCAGTGAAGACCACGATGTTCTCAGAATTGTCCAATTGATTGAATCTCTCCAAGCTACAGTCAAGAAAATCCAGATGCTGGATTCTGAAGATCCCAGCCTGGTCCGGATCAAGATCCAGATTGATGACCTGTCCCCGTTGCGCAAAGCAGAAATCGTCCAGCACCTCCTGAAAAACAAAGCGATTACTCGAATGATCAGTCTCTGAAGGTTGTTGTGAGCTTGCCAAACGGCAAGCTCACTTTTTGTTAAAATGCACAAATATCCATAGGGAAACAAAAATGCGTTAGGATACTGTTTACAAAGTCTGAACGTGATCTTATAATGAAATCATCTTAGATGTATATACAAGTAAAGTATGTATATACAAGATGAAAGTTCCGAAAATCGTCTCTTCGAATCAGTTCCCAGGGGAGGCACGTTCATGAAACCCGTACCAACCTATATTGGCATTCGCAACAAAATGATCAGTTTGATCCGTGACGGCCATTACGCCATCGGGGAAAAATTGCCCTCCGAGTATGAGATGGCAGACCGGTTCAAGGTAAGCCGACTCACCTGGCGCAATGCTGCCCTGGCGCTGGAAAAGGAAGGATACATCACAATCAAACGTGGCATCGGATCTTTCATCTCCCGGCCGCACCCGCAAATTTCCAATAATCTGGGCCTGGTCCGCAGCTTGACTGAAATGATCCATGAGGCAGGCATTCTGGAACAGCCCTCTCGTTCGGCAATCAGCATCCAGCCGGCAACTGCCGAAATGGCAGAGCTGCTGATGGTCCGTGAAGGCGACCTGTTAACTGTTCTGGACCGGGTACGCATGGCTGATGATGAACCGATCAGCCACTCCATCAATTATCTCGTACAGACGCCAGAGCTTGATTTCGACGAAGGAGATCTGAACCGTTCCCTGCTGAGACGGCTGGAGCAATCCCTGCACATCAAGATCAGCCGGTCCTTTACCAAGATTGTAATTCCGGATCGTGATGATCCATGCCTGGACGTGTTCACACCTGAAAAGCGACAGAAGGTCTTGCTGCTTCGCAGCCTGCATTACGACATTGAAAACAAGCCCATTTTCTTTTCCCTGGATTACCTGCGCAACGACCTGTTTGAGTTCTCAATCATGCGTGTTTTGCCGTGATCATCTGATGAATCCAGACAGGACTGGATATTTTTTACGGAGAGGAGGCTTTGAGCATGCGCTATCCATGGATTGCTGTCGATTTCGATCATATTCTGCTGAATGCGCGCCATCATCTGTCGCGCAGCCATCTCAGGGCCATCGAGGCATTCCTGCACAGCCAGGGCCAGGTGATTCTCCTGTCCGGGCGGAGCGAACAGTCTGTTCATCATCTCTGGGCTGGCAACCCGCCTCTTGCGGGCTATCATGTTTTTCACCAGGGGGCGCTGGTCAGCACCTGGGATAAAAGTCAAACGATCCTCGAATGCCCGCTCCAACCGGATCTCTGTTCCTATCTGATCCAGATGGCGAATGATTTCCGTCTCAATCCCCTGATCTACTATCGGGAGCAGATTTTCGTTTCGAAGCCTGACAAGCCTGTTCGCAAGTTGCTGGATGCCAATGGAGAGCACGCGATCCTGGTCGATCAATACTCGGGTCTGAATCCCAGCGGTATCCTGAAGTTCCTGTTTCATGGCAGCCCGTATGATCTGCAGTCTATCACCCGCCAGATCCAGGCCCGGTTTCAGGACGTGAAATTTGTCCAGGACGAGAAGCAGGAGACTCTGACCATTCTGCAGGGCCAGGCCAGCATCCCCCACGCTCTGGCCGAAATCGCCAAGACTGGAAACATGAGCCTTTCCAACTGCCTGCTCATCGGTGACCGCCTGCTGGATAGCCAAAGGGCGCCTGGCAGTCAGGCAGCAGACGGTACATTCATTGCCAGTTCAAATGACGGTCTGAAGGTCGGGAAAATCCTGGCCAGATTCCCCCGCGTTGGTTTGAACCGGCTGGTGTTGACAACCCTGATCTGATCCCTGCAAGTAAGCGAATATGTTAAAGGAAGGTCTAAGTAACTCATGAAGAACCACTATGATGCGATGATCATTGGCCACATCTCCAGGGATATCAACACAGACCTGGATGGCACTCTGGAGACCATTGGTGGAGCGGTCGTGTACTCAGCGGCGTCAGCAACCGTATTGAGCCAGATTGCTGTCGTCACCAAGACGTCCCTTCGTGAAAAAGACGAAATGCTGGCCCAGTTGCTGGTCGCACCTGAAGACATCTTCTTTCGCCCGTCCCGGCAATCCACTTCGATTCGCAACCAGTACTTGACCGCCGACCATGAACGGCGGATCTGCCATTCGATCAGTATCGCAGACCCCTTCACCCTGGCAGATATTCCTGATTTGGATTGCACGGTCTATCACCTGGCTGGTCTGATCTATGGGGATTTCAGCGATGGCTTGATTGAGCAGCTAGCCCAGCGGGGCAAGGTTGCCGTCGATGTTCAAGGATTTGTCCGTCACGCGGAAAATGGCGACATGGTTTTCCATGACTGGGCAGAGAAGAGACGCTATTTGCCCTTGATCACTTATTTCAAGACGGACTCCGCCGAAGCGGAATTACTGACCGGCCTGACCGACATCCGTGAAGCAGCCCGTTTGATGCACAGCTGGGGGGCCAGGGAAGTCATGGTCACGCACCACAACGAAGTCGTTGTCTGCAGCGACGAGGGCCTGTTCTCCCATCCGATTGTCTCGAGGAATCTGTCCGGCCGCACGGGACGGGGGGATACCTGCTTTGCCGCCTATTATTCTTACAGGCAGCAGCATAACCTGGATGAGTCCACACTCTATGCCGCTGCACTGGTATCCCTCAAAATGGAAACACCCGGTCCGTTCAAAGGAACCTATGAGGATGTTGCGGACTACATTGCAAGCTTCTACCCTGCGGCGATCCCGGCCCACAGATGACACTCAGGATCCTTCACTGGTTTGACTGTCGAGAGAGCGATCAAGAAATGAGGACTGCACCATGAGAGCCAGAATATCCCCGCTAAAAATAGTCAGTATCATCCTGCTGCTTGCCTGGACCTTGTTTCCGATCTACTGGATGCTGACCCTGTCGATCCGCATCGACAAAGAGCTGGTCACCTCCCTGTCATTGATTCCACGGTCCTTCACTCTGGAGCATTTCCTGTCCCTGTTTACCAAGGACAAATTCCAGGTTTCCATTTCCAACAGCCTGATTGTCACGTTCTCATCGCTCGTGGTTTCCCTCGCGTTTGGCCTGGCCTGTGCCTATATCCTGTCGCGAGCCCGCTTCAAATTTGGCTTGAAAGGTCCGATGCTGTTCTGGATCCTGCTGATCCGCATTTTGCCGCCAATCGCATTTGCCCTGCCGCTCTATATCCTGATGAATAACCTGGGCATCCTGAATACCAAGATTCCGATTATCCTGTCCCATGTCCTGCTCAATATCCCCTTCATCGTCTGGTTCATGATCACGTTCTTTGCCGGCTTGTCAGAAGAAGTCGAGGAAAGTGCCAAAATCGATGGTGCCACAGAAATCCAGCTGTTTGGCCGCATTGTACTGCCCCTGGTTGCCCCCGGAATAACTGCCGTAGCCATCTTGTCTTTCATGAGCTCCTGGAATGAATACCTCTATGGCGCGATTTTCGTGCAGAGTCCGGCCAATTTCACGATCCCACTGAGCCTGGCAACCTTGAACAGTGAACAGGAACTGGCCCAATGGGGGCGGATCGCCTCTGGCGGCGTCATTTCCCTGATCCCTGTTGTGCTCTTTGTCATCTTTGCGCAGAATTTCCTGATCCAAGGCCTCTCAAGTGGTGCGGTGAAGGAATGATTCTCGTCTGTTGATCCGTTGCCTATCCGCCCGTGCCTGCTGAAAAAACAGCCTGGCACCTAACCATCCGCCTTTCAGGCAGCATTGCTGCTTGATAAAAAGCCACAATCCGATTGTCCCATTCATGATCCCACATTACCAAGGAGGTAGGAAAATGAAACGTCACCTGTCCATTTTACTCGTCCTGACTCTGGTTATTGCCTTGCTGGCTGGCTGTTCCAGCAGCACAACAACGACCGCGGCCCCGACAACCGCTGCCGGCCAGACCACCCAAGCGACAACCACAGCCGGAGGCGAGCCCGTCAAACTGGTCATCGCAGCGCGTGGCGGCAGCCATGTCGACGCGATCACTTCTGTCAAAGCCAAATTCGAGCAGGAAAACAACGCCGTGATCGAAATCCTCGGTCTGGAAGCAGCCGACCTCAAGCAGAAGGTCTCGCTTGATTCCAAAAACAAGTCCGGTTCCTATGACCTGGCCATGGCCGATGATCCTTGGATGCCGGAATGGTTTGATGCCGGGATTTTCCTGAACCTGACCCAGGCTGGATACAAAGAAGACAGCGACTTCATCAAGAACTGCCTGGACATCGGCAAAAACCCCTATGGTGCGGGTGATATCTTTGCCCTGCCGTTCTCAGGCAATGTCCAGTTCTTCTTCTACAACACCATGCTGCTCAGCGACAACAAGCTGGAAGTCCCGACCGACTGGGAAAGCGTGCTCAAGATCGCCGAAGCCATCAATGGCAAAGACGGCAAAGTGGGCTACGTGATCCGCGGCCAGCAGGGCAATCCCATTGTCAGCGACTATCTGCCGATTTTCTGGGCCTTTGGCGGCCAGGTCTTTGATGAAAACTGGAACTGCCTGATTGATTCGCAGGCTGGCAAAGATTCCCTGGAATTCTACAAGAAACTGCTGGCTGCTGGCGCCAACTATGAAAAGAACGACATTGTCGCGTCCGTGTCCGATGGCAAGGCTGCCATGAGCCTGGGCTGGCCTTCCTGGTACATCTCTGGAACCGGTGCATCGGCTGCCTATGCTCCCGTCCCCAACAAAAAATCCGCAGATGGCCAAGCCTATGGCACCGGTATGATCGGTAACTGGATGATGGGCGTCACCGCCAATTCCACCCATCCCGAACTGGCCATGAAGCTGTTGGAATACCTCGTCAGCGCCGATACCCAGAAAGCCATGGCCGAAGTCGGTGGTGTCCCGACCCGGACCAGTGTGCTGAGCGATTCAGCTCTCGTCAGCAAATTCCCCTATTTCCCGACGCTGCTGGAAGGCACCAAGAATTCCGTTGTCCGTCCACGTTCCCCCAAGTGGACCGATGTTGAAAATGCCTATGGTGCTGAGTTGTCTGCTGCCATCTCCGGAACAAAATCGGTCGACCAGGCCTTGGCTGATGCCAAAGCGGCCATCGAAAGCATCATGAAACCCTGATTCAAACCAATAGGCTCCTCAAACCTTGGTTTCCAGCTGCCAGGCCCCCGCTTCCCTGCGGCCCTGGCAGCTGGGGGAACCAGCCTGATTCCGGCAAACGAGTGAAAACGAGGAAGGTCCGATCATGAAAAAGACTGCAGTCTTTCCCTATACCATGACACTGCCAACCATTGTCCTTTTGATTGTGCTGACGATCTTTCCTCTGCTGTTCACGGCTTATTACAGCCTGACCGACTATTATTACCTGGCCTCAACGCCGCCCAAGTTCATTGCCTTGGGCAATTTCGTCAAAATCGTCAAAGACCGCTATTTCCAGCAAGCGGTGGGCAACACCGTCCGGTTCACGATTCTGGCAGTGCTTTTCGAGACTTCCCTGGGGCTTGCCATTGCCGTCCTGATCCATAGCATCCGGAAAGGCAACAAGATCCTGCGGACAACAGTCCTGCTGCCAACCCTGCTGCCACCCGTCACGGTTGCGCTGGTCTGGCAGATCATGTTCAGCAACAATTACGGCATCATCAACCAGTTGACCGGACTGATTGGCATACCACCCCAGAACTGGCTGATGGATGTCCGGACCGCCTTCTACGCCATCCTGGTGATCGATATCTGGCAATACACCCCTTTCGCTTTCCTGATGATCTACGCCTCGCTCCAGACAGTCCCTTTGGGCCAATATGAAGCAGCAACCATAGATGGCGCCAACAAGTGGCAGCAATTCCGCTTCATCACCATTCCCAACATCCTCAGCGGCGTCATCCTCGTGGTCCTGTTGCGGACGATCGACACGTTCAGGCTGTTCGACAAGGTCAACATCCTGACCAAAGGTGGTCCGGCCAACTCGACGGCAACCATCACCCAGTACATCTACCTCAATGGCATCCGCAGCCTCAAAGTGGGCTACGGCGCTGCGGCCTCCCTGATCATGACCGTTCTGGTCCTGATCCTGTCTTCCTTCTACATCAAGAAGGCCTTTTCGAAATAGCCCCATCGCTTCGGGGCTGGCCACTGAGACCGACAGGAGAAATCTGGATGAAGCTGACGTTCATCAATATTGGTTTTGGCGAGTCTATTCTCATCGAACATCAGGGATTCAGGATCCTGGTGGATGCCGGCCTGGACCGTCGAATGTCCGGTAAAGACGTTTTCCATCCAACACCAGCCTTTTATCTGGAGACACATGCAGTCCAGCATCTGGATTTGCTGATCATAACCCACATCCATGACGACCATTGCTCCAATCTGCCTGATCTCGTGCGGACCTGCGACATCGGTCAAATCCTTGTCAATGACTGGCCCATAGCCCAGACGCTGCCCTTTACGGCATCACAACTTGGCCTGGAGCCCAATGGAGGTGCCGGTTCCTTCCTGACCGCCTGCGAAGCCTATTTTGAAGGTCTGGCTCTGGCGGCTGACAGAGCGATCCCGATCGAGAAGATCCAACCGCAGGCAACACGTCTGGAACCCATATCCGGGCTGATACTGGGATTGCTGCCACCGCCGCTGGAGGCCATGTCCGACTATCATTCCTTTGTGCAGGCCATGCTCGATGCCCGGAATGAATCCGAATTCCTCACCGCTGCGCGGCAGGCGGACCGTTGTTCCAATGCTGCCTCCGTCAGCATCCACCTCAGGTCCCCGGAATTCAGTGCGCTTCTGACCTCAGATCGTGCCGATCGCTGGAAACAGACGATCCAGGACTGCCCCTGGGTGCTTCAGGCCAATGTCTTGAAAGCAGCGCATCACGGCATTGCTGACCCTGAAGATGAACAAATCCTTCTTGAAACAGTCCAGCCAGATGCCTATGTGATATGCACCTCTTGGGACCGGCGCTATCAGACCCCTGCCCCGGAAGCTGTTGCCCGTGCAGAGGCCTATTTCCGAAACCATGACAAACCGGTTCGCATCCATTTTACGGACAGCGTGGACTGGCCGCCTTATTCTTCAGCCGAAACCAGAGCCGGTGCTCTTGAAGTAAGCTGGGAATCCGGGCCTGCTGGTGAGGGGAATCTAAACATTCTGGCCGGGGATTGACCCGGCCTTATTTTTGCGGATGATCAATCGAGACAAGGAGACAGTCTGGCAAGACTGCCAACCAGCCTGACGCGTGCAAAGCCCTCAGGCCAGCCCGAGCAGCCGGGCGCTGTTATCCCAGAAAATGGCATGTTTTTCGGGTTCAGTCAGGCCCAGGGCCTCGATCAGCAGGATCTCCTCGGCTGGCTGCCACATGGGGTAATCGGAGCCGAAAAGGATCCGGTCGATACCGAAGGCTGCGATCAGCCGGAAGACCTCGTCCGCTTGCATGAAGGGCAGGGAGCTGCTGGTATCGACAAAGATATTCGGCAAGCCGGCGAGCGATTCGATGGCCTCTGGCCACTGGCTCCAGCCGCCAAAATGGGCAGCGATGATCTGGGTTTCCGGGAACGCGAGCGCCAGATGGCGGATCTTTTTCGGATGGGAAAAATCATACCGGGGATCGCCAGCGTGTATCAGGATGGGGAGCCGCCCTTGCAGCTGATGGCAGAGCTCGTGCATGAATGGCGAGTCTGCTGCCACTTGCTGGAAATCGGGGTGCATTTTGATCCCGCGCAGGTCGTTGCCCAGGATGATCTCCAGCGTTTGATCGATCTCTACGGCATTCATTTCTGGGTGCAGCGTGCCAAATCCGATCAGGGAAGGGATCTGCTGGCATTTGGCCATGAACCGGTTGATTGACTCGACCTGTTCCAGCCGGGTCGCGGTTGAAAAGACGACACTGAAATCCACACCGGCCCGCTCGTTGGCAGCCAGCAAATCGCTGACCGTCCCTGGCCTGGCCATCGGGATCTGGTAAAAGTCGCTGATGGAAGCGACGGCCAAATGGGCTATTTTCTCCGGGAAAACATGGGCGTGGATATCGATGATTGGTTGTCTAGGCATCAGAAGTCACTTTCGCAGGTGAATCGGCGTCGCCGCCCTGGATTTCGAGGTGGACATTGGCCTCGAACATGAACTTGGGCAGCATCGTCTGGTAAAGTCCCACCAGTTCCGACCGGATGAATGTGTCGTCGGCCGGGTGCTGGATCGGCAAATAAACGATATCATAATGGACCCCGAAAATCACGCCGTTCACATGGCTATGGACAAAGCCATTGCGGCAGTAAAAATCGATCCGCCGCTGCCTGGTCTCTCTTTCGGCCGCGTCCTTGCCATCCGCTGCATGCTCGACCTCCGCCAGAATGCCGGCTGTATCCGGCAATTCACTGTGTAGCCCCTGCAGCAACCGGCTGCCATAGCCCCTGCCGCGTGCATCGGCGACGGCCGCAAAGTAGTCGAGCAGCAGACAGCTGCCCTGGTGCGTCCGGGCCAGGAAGGCATAGGCTTTCAGGCTGTTGTCGCTGTTGTCAAACAATCCATAGCAGAGATAGAGATCCCGCTTGGCGAGATTCTTCATGACAAAAAGCGGCTTGCGCTCGTTGTCCGGGAAGTCGTACTTGAGATGATGGTGATAGACTTCGCTGATTTCATGGATTGAGAGCTGTTTGATGATCATGGCTGCTAGCTCCAAGGGTGGATAAAGACATGTTATCATGGAGCAATCCATTATTCGAGTCATCGAGGTTGCTGGTTGAAACGTGTCAAACCTGTCCTGACCATCCTGGTCGTGTTCAGTTCCATGAGCGATTGCGAGACGATCACGTGTGAACAGAAACCCTGAAATGATTTCACAGAAGGGGTCCTGCATTCTGCCGATTAAACCACATGATCAAAGCGATGGGTTGGAGCGGGCCGGCCCGGACTCAAGCTGTTGAGCTGGACGGTTTCGACCGTGATGCCGGATCCAGCTGCCTGCATCAGCACATCCGTCACCAGATCTTCGAGTGCCTGCAGGCTCATCTGGACTCGGGCATTGACAGTGAATCTTGAGGCCACGCTCCGGCCAGCCTCGCCGCGGAAACAGAGCAGTGCCCTGGCGGGGAAGCCTGGCCCCGTAGGTGGAAATTGCCGCTGCTGGGGTCGGTGCACCATTTTGGCAGGAACTCAAGGCGCTTGGGGAAGCCTGCAATCAGGGCCTCTGCGAGGAGGCCTCACAATTTCCAAAAAGGTGCGCCGACCTAAACATGGAAATTTCCCTTTCTATGTCGGCGCACTTTGATGGAACTAATTAACTGAGCCGTGGACCCGCTGCGACTGTAAGGCTAGCGGCAGCACCCTTCATTTTCCCCAAAAGGGCACTGACCCCACAGCCGGAAATTGCCGCGCCGGGTGCCACCCGTCGCGCCCCGCGCCCCGCAAAGAGCCCATTTCCCCGAACCCCGAGCAAATCGCATCTGTCTCTGCTACAATGGTCTCCAGTTTCCGACTGCGCTACCCTGTAGTGTTGCATTGATTTGATGACGAGGTTTTCCAGGATGAGTTTGCTGACAGTTGAAGGTTTGAGCCATGGCTTTGGTGACCGGGCCATTTTTGAAGATGTGACTTTCCGGTTGCTCCGGGGCGAGCACATCGGTTTGGTGGGGGCGAATGGCGAAGGAAAATCCACCTTCATGCGCATGGTCACCTCCCATATGGAGCCCGATGAGGGCACGATCCTCTGGGCCAAGGGGGTCAAGGCTGGCTATCTGGACCAGCATACGATCTTGACACCAGGACTATCGATCCGCGATGTGCTCCGGCAAGCATTTGACGACCTCAACCAGAAACAGGCGCGCCTGGAAGAAATCTACCTGCTGCTCGGCGAGGCGGATGAAGACGCCATGATGACTCTGATGGAGGAAATGGGCGAGCTGCAGACGGACATCGAACACAGCGATTTTTTCACGATGGATGCCAAAATCGATGAGACTGCGCGTGCACTGGGCTTGACCGCTTTCGGCCTGGACACCGACGTCACGGCGCTCAGCGGCGGTCAGCGGACCAAAGTCCTTCTGGCCAAGTTGCTCTTGGAAAAACCGGACATCCTGCTTCTCGACGAGCCGACCAATTACCTTGATGTGGAGCACATAACCTGGCTCAAGCAATACCTGCTCAACTATGAAAACGCCTTCATCCTGATTTCCCACGATGTCGCGTTCATGAACAGCGTGATCAATGTGGTCTACCATGTCAGTAATTGCCGCCTGGATCGCTATACTGGTGATTATGACCACTTCCTGGAAGTCTATGAGATCCAGAAATCACAGCGGCAGAGTGCCTATGACCGGCAGCAGAAGGAAATCGCCGAGCTCAAGGACTTTGTCGCCCGCAACAAGGCGCGGGTGGCCACCCGGAACATGGCGATGAGCCGCCAGAAAAAGATTGACAAGATGGAGACGATCGAACTGGACCAGGAGCGACCGGTTCCGGTCTTCGCCTTCAAATCAGACCGCGCCCCCAGCCGGGTCATATTCGAAGCCCGGGACCTGGTCATTGGCTACACCGAGCCTTTGAGCCGGCCGATCAACCTGCAGCTGGAGCGCGGCCAGAAGATTTCCCTGGTCGGCGCCAACGGCATCGGCAAATCGACCCTTCTGAAAAGCCTGCTGGGGCTGGTTCCATCGCTTTCTGGCGAGCATCAGCAGGGGGACTATCTTTCGATCGGCTATTTCGAGCAGGAGAATGTGGCGGACAAGTCACGGACTTGCCTGGAGAACCTTGGCGATGAATTCCCCTCGATGAGCAACGCCGAATTGCGCGCGGCCCTGGCCCGCTGCGGCCTGACCACCAAACATATCGAGAGCAAAGTATCTGTGCTCAGCGGCGGTGAGCAGGCCAAGCTGCGCTTCTGCAAGCTGATGAACCGCAAGCACAATGTGCTTGTTCTCGACGAACCGACCAATCACCTCGATGTCGTGGCCAAGGATGTCCTGAAAGCAGCCCTCCAGGCTTACCAGGGTACGATCCTGATGGTCTGCCATGAACCTGACTTTTACGAGGATATTGTGACTGGAACCTGGGACGCGAGGGAATGGGCGCTCAAGCTATGAATTCTGGTATATTGATAAAGAAGAAGCCTGACAACTGCATAAATGCACACGCTGATTGCCAATGGAGGCCATCACTATGCCAAAGAGAAGCGATATCCACAAGATCCTGATCATCGGATCTGGTCCGATCGTGATCGGCCAAGCCTGCGAATTTGACTATTCCGGCACCCAGGCCTGCAAGGCCCTGCGAAAGCTCGGCTACTCGATCGTCCTGGTCAATTCCAATCCCGCGACCATCATGACCGATCCGGGAATCGCCGATGTCACCTACATCGAGCCGCTCAATGTGCCGCGCCTGACCGACATCATCGCCAAGGAACGCCCCGATGCGGTCCTGCCCAATCTCGGCGGCCAGTCCGCCTTGAACCTCTGCTCGGAGCTCAGCCAGCAAGGCATCCTCGAGCAGTATGGCGTCCAGGTGATTGGTGTCCAGATCGACGCGATCGAGCGTGGTGAAGACCGCATCGCTTTCAAGGAGACCATGGCCCGGCTCGGCATCGAAATGCCGCGCAGCAAACCGGCCTACACCGTGCCCGAAGCCGAAGCAATCGCCGCGGAACTCGGCTACCCTGTCGTCATCCGCCCGGCCTACACCATGGGTGGCACCGGTGGCGGTCTGGTCTACAACCTCGATGAATTGCAGACCATCGCCCAGCGCGGCATCCAGGCCAGCATGGTCGGCCAGATTCTGGTCGAGGAATCTGTGCTCGGCTGGGAAGAGCTCGAGCTTGAGGTTGTTCGCGACGCCAACAATAAAATGATCACCGTCTGCTTTATCGAAAACATCGATGCGATCGGCGTCCATACCGGTGACTCGTTCTGCTCGGCTCCGATGCTGACGATCAGCCAGGATCTCCAGGAACGCCTGCAGCGCTATGCCTATGCAGTGGTCGAAGCCATCGAGGTCATCGGTGGCACCAATGTCCAGTTTGCGCATGACCCCAAGACTGGCCGGGTCGTGATCATCGAAATCAACCCGCGCACCTCGCGTTCGTCCGCCCTGGCCTCCAAGGCGACCGGCTTCCCGATTGCCCTGATTTCGGCGATGCTGGCCGCTGGCCTGACCCTGGACGAGATCCCCTACTGGCGCGACGGCACCCTCGACCGCTACACCCCATCCGGCGACTATGTCGTGATCAAGTTCGCCCGCTGGGCCTTTGAAAAATTCAAAGGCGTGCAGGACAAGCTCGGCACCCAGATGCGCGCCGTCGGCGAAGTCATGAGCATTGGCAAGAACTATAAAGAAGCCCTCCAGAAAGCCATCCGCTCCCTGGAAATCGGCCGCTACGGCCTTGGTTTTGCCCGCGATTTCAACAGCAAATCCCTGGAAGAACTGATGGCACAGCTCGCCGAACCGACCAGCGAACGTCAGTTCATCCTCTACGAAGCCTTGCGCAAAGGCGCAGACATCGATGAGCTCTACCGCCTGACCTACATCAAGCCGTATTTCCTCGAACAAATGAAAGAGCTCGTCCAACTGGAGGAGCAAATCCTCAGCTACAAAGGCAAACAACTGCCAGAGGAGTTGCTCATTGCGGCAAAACGTGATGGTTTTGCCGACCGCTACCTGGCCCTGCTTTTAGACTTGCCGGAAGCCGGTGTTCGCCAGCGCCGCACCGCCTTGGGTGTGGTCGAGGGCTGGGAAGCCGTCCCGGTCAGTGGTGTCGAAAACGCAGCCTATTATTTCTCCACCTACAATGCACCGGACCATTCTCCAGTCAGCGGCCGCCCGAAAGTCATGATCCTCGGCGGCGGCCCGAACCGGATCGGCCAGGGCATCGAGTTCGACTATTGTTGCGTCCATGCGGCCTTCGCCCTGCGCGATCTCGGCTATGAGTCGGTCATCGTCAACTGCAATCCGGAAACCGTCTCCACCGACTACGACACCTCGGACAAGCTCTATTTCGAGCCACTGACAGTCGAGGACGTCCTGAGTATTTACGAGAAAGAGAAGCCCCTCGGTGTCATCGCCCAGTTTGGCGGCCAGACCCCGCTCAACATCGCCGGGGATCTGGAAAAGGCAGGGGTGAAGATCCTGGGCACCACTCCAGACACCATCGACCTCGCCGAAGACCGCGACCGCTTCCGTGCGATCATGGATGAATTGGCAATCCCGATGCCGGAATCCGGCATGGCTGTCACCATCGACGACGCGCTGGCGATTGCCGGCCGCCTCGGCTACCCGCTGATGGTCCGTCCTTCGTACGTTCTGGGCGGCCGCGGCATGGAAATCGTCCATGATGAAGACATGCTGCGCCACTACATGGCTGCGGCCGTAGGCGTGACCCCTGACCGGCCGATCCTGATCGACCGCTTCCTCTCCAGCGCTCTGGAATGTGAAGCCGATGCGATCAGCGACAGCGTCGACGCTTTCGTCCCGACCGTGATGGAACACATCGAACTGGCTGGCATCCATTCCGGCGACTCGGCCTGCGTCATCCCGCCGGTCAGCATTGAACCGAAACACGTCGAGACCATTGTCACCTACACCCAGAAGATCGCCAAAGCCTTGAACGTTGTCGGCCTGATGAACATGCAGTACGCGATCGCCGATGATAAGGTCTATGTCCTCGAGGCCAACCCGCGCGCTTCCCGCACTGTGCCGCTCGTCTCCAAGGTTTGCAACATCTCGATGGCCCGGATCGCAACCGAGCTGATCATGGCCGCCCACGAAGGTCGTCCAACGGACCTGGCGACCCTGGAGCACAAAAAGATCCCCCATTTCGGGGTCAAGGAATCGGTTTTTCCCTTCAATATGTTCCCAGAAGTCGATCCGGTCCTCGGTCCGGAAATGCGCTCCACGGGCGAAGTCCTGGGGATGGCGGACTCCTTTGAACTGGCCTATCTCAAAGCCCAGGAAGCAGCCCAGGCGACCCTCCCGACCTCTGGCACCGTCCTGATCAGTGTCATCGATGCAGACAAACCGGAGGCTTTGAAAGCGGCGCGCATTTTTGCCGAGCTCGGTTTCAGGATCAAGGCAACCCGGGGCACCTGTGACTACCTCAATGCCCAGGGAGTGGAGGCCGAATCGATTCTCAAACAGCACGAAGGCCGGCCCAACATCGTCGACGGCATCACCAGCAAGGAAATCCAGCTTGTGATCAATACGGCGTCCGGTAAGCTCAGCCAGTTTGACGACTCGTACATCCGCAAAGCCGCGATCCGGGCCAAGATCCCCTACATCACGACGATGACCGCCGCTCTGGCCAGTGTCCGCGGCATCGCCGCCTATATTCGCAACGGGCATTCTGGAACCAAGGTCAAGTCCTTGCAGGAATACCACGCCGGAATCGGGTAAGGATATTATAGACACGATGAGCGATTGATTCATCCGAGCAAATCAAGATATCATCTGCCCACCATTCGCCCTTTCTGCATTAAAATGATGTACAATAATGCAGAAAGGGTTTTCTTTAGGCAGAAAGGATGCTGGTCATGAGAAAATTTGATTATTCCAGACTCCCAGATGAACTGATGAATTATGAGCTCATGAATCTGGTGTCTGCGATTCATGAGTATCGCGGCAAGCAGGACTTATATATCGAAGCCAGACCGGACATTTTGAACGCGATGCTGGATGTTGCCAAAATACAAAGCACAGGCGCGTCCAACCGGATCGAAGGCATATACACGTCGGACGAACGATTAAATGCCCTGGTTCAAGACAAGGTGGAGCCGAAAAATCGCTCGGAGCAGGAAATCGCCGGTTACCGTGAAGTGCTGGCCTTGATTCACGACAGCTATGATTTCATTGTGCCAAGAACGAACATCATTTTGCAGCTGCACCGGGATCTTTACCAGTTTAATCCATCTTCAATCGGTGGACGTTTTAAAAACACCGATAACATCATTGCCGAAACGGATGCGAACGGTATCAGCAAAATCCGATTCCAGCCCTTGGCTGCTTTTGAAACGCCAGAGGCGGTTGACCGACTGACTGAAACATTTATCGAAGCGATCCAGGCGGACAAATATGACCCTTTGCTGCTGATCGCGATGTTCATCCTGGATTTCCTGTGTATCCATCCGTTTAACGATGGCAATGGCCGTATGAGCCGGCTTCTCACCTTGCTGCTCTTATACCGGTCCGGATACCTGGTCGGCAAATACATCAGTATCGAAATGATCATCGAAAGAACAAAAGAGACCTACTACGAGGCTCTGCAAGACAGTTCTAGAAACTGGCATGAAGGTGGAAACACCTACCTGCCATTCGTCAAATATTATTTACAGGTCATCTTAAGTGCTTACAAGGAGTTTTCCAGTCGCGTCGAGCTGATGCAGAATCGCAGTCTTTCCAAGCCGGAACAAATCCGGGTTCTGTTTGACACCACGCTGAAACAATTGTCAAAGCATGAGATCACGGAAATATTGCCCCACATCAGCACTTCCACTATCGAACTGGCCTTGGCCTCGCTGGTCAAAGAAGGCGCCATCCTCAAGATTGGTTCCGGGAAAAACACCGCCTACATCAGGAACACCAACCAGACAACTGTGCTATCATGAAGATGTAGTGTCTCTCCATCTTTCAAGCGAGCGAAAAATCTCGCACCTGCTCAAAGGAGTGTGATGTCATGCCAGATAGTGTCTACAAAATCATCGAACTGGTTGGAACCAGCACCGAATCCTGGGAGAAAGCGGCCGCCAATGCCATCGAGATAGCCTCGAAGACCTTGAAAGACCTGCGAATTGCCGAGGTGGTCCTGATGGACGCCCAGCTCGAAGATGGAAAAATCCACCTCTACCGGACCAAACTGAAAGTGTCATTCAAATACCACGTCGAAGACTGACCAAAACCATACAACAGATAAAATGCCGCTGAAGCCTGGATATGAGCTGAAGCGGCATTTTCTATTTCATAACTCTGCCCTGGGTCCACTCGGTCACCAGACTGTCTATTTCAGTAATCTGGGATAGTCAGTGGCACCGTTAACAATCCGATAGACATAGATTGCATCTGGGAAAACTTTATAAATACAAACGTATGCCTCAGTTGCAACAAGTTTACGATACCCCCTGGCTGATAGCACAGGGTCGGGATGGATGGGCCCCATGAGCGGGTATGTTACCAGACGATTAATCGATTCAATAATCGTGTCTGTGATTTTTCTAGCCGACTGGGGCCCCACTTTTTCCAGATGAAAGCTAGCGATGCTGAGGATGTCGTCTTTCGCCGGTTCAAGATAGATGATCCTACTTTTCTGCGGCAGCATAGAGTCTCTCTAGTTCACTTCGAATATCATCTGACGAGTAGGTTGGTTTGCCACTGAGACGAGAAAATTCCGCTTCATAAATCAAGTCACGGTGACGGAACATCTTCTCCCGTTCTTCATAGGCTTCCATGCTTAGTACAACCAGATCTGCCTCACCCTTGTTTGTAATGAAGATCGGTTCACCAGATACTTTGGCAAGTTCGGAAATCTGCGTATATTCATTGCGCAATCCGGTTGACGGTTTGATGATCACAAAACCACCTCCTGTATGATATTATGATATCGTAATCATGATAGGCGTGCAATCGATGAGTTCGATGAATTCTGAATCGTAGGTGTTCAATATGGGCAGAGATGAGTATTACTTTCAGTACCAGCGGCCGCAACGTCATATTTCATTAACCGAGTATGTCTATCAGATCGGTTCCTATCATTACAATTGGCACCCAGATCTGGAATTGCTGGCGATTTTGCGTGGTGATGTAGAGGTCTGCGCAGATGGCGAAGTCAGTTTACTGCACGAGCGGGATGTCTTCCTGATCAACTCGAATGTTGGCCATGCAACCTTGTCCCTAGGCACGGATAGCGTTGCAATGCTATTGCATATCAACCCGGCTTTCTTTCAGGATTTTTTCCCGTCAACACAGAGTCTGTCAATCAGCTGCCGCTCCGACGATTCAAATCGTGAGAACATGGTTTTCCGCCAGATCCGCAGTTGCCTGGCTGACATGATGCTTTATTGTGGTTCAGCACCGGATCAGCAACTGCGCTATGAGGCAACCTTCTATTCCCTGATCCGCATTTTGTTGACCGATTTTGATGTCAAGGAAGAGCCCATGGCCAGTGCCCAGTCACGGATCAGTATGGACAAAGCCATTTTGAAACTGATTGACTTCATTGATGAGCATTACCAGCAGCGCATCTCATTAGAGGATCTCAGCCGCAAATCTGGTTACCACCGCATCTACATCTCCCAGTTGTTCAAATCACAGATGGGAATCAACTTCATTGAGTACCTGAACCGAGTCCGTTTGCGGGAAGCAACGGCAGCCCTGCGCTTGACCGACGATTCGGTGACCGACATTGCTCTGAACTGCGGGTTTTCCGACCTGAAATCATTCAGTAACCGTTTCCGGGAGACGTTCTGCCGGACGCCTACGGCCTACCGGCAAAGTTTGACCGAGGCAGGAAAAACGATTGACCTGGCTTTCAAGAAACAATACTGGTCCAAAGAGGATGAGGCGGTCACTGCAATCCTGCGGCAATGGGTTACGGAAGGACTTCTGATGTTCTTGACCGAAGCAAACGGAGCCAAAGGTCAGTCGATCGGGCAGGTTGCCATCACGCCCGACCAATTGAATGAGATCCAAACGCTCGGTTTCGAGTTAGAGGAAAAGGCAAAAATATTGCTGGCAATCGGCAGACATCCAGGTCACTGATCGATCGCTTCGGACAGGGTGGAAATTAAGAACAGTTGTCAGGAGAACAAGAAAATCGATCCGTTCAAAGTGGCTACTTTCAGACCTTTCAGGGTTTTAGCTTTTCATTCAGCAGGGGTAAAAATTTATCTGGATTTGCTTGTTTTCTAAGCTGTAATTCCTCAGGATGCACAGCTTTTTTGCTGTAAAGTCCTGAATAATCGGATAGTCGGCGCAGTCAGGTTTGATTAATGTTGAATCAGAGGACTGGATCAAAAAAATCCGGACAAGCCACTTTCATTGGTGTCGTCAGACACAAGGAGGAACGCATGGAAAACCAGGTTCAAACTGCTGACCGTTCCGCAGTGGATCAATTGATCGATATCGTGTCCAAATTCACGAGTCGTATCAGCATGATCCTGCCGGATGACGTGACAGCCAAGCTGCGCGAATTGGCCGCTGAGGAAACAAATCCGATGGCCAAGATGATCTATGAGACCATGGAACGCAACCAGCAGGTTGCAGCGGAACTCAAACGCCCTTCATGCCAGGACACCGGCCTGATCCAGATGTTCTGCCATGTCGGTTCCCGTTTCCCGTACATCGATGAGCTGGCAAGTGCTCTGGAAGAGGCCGTGGCCCGTTCCACCCGGGAAGCACCGCTGCGGCACAACACCGTTGAGACCTTCAACGAAAAAAACACCGGCACCAACACGGGTACGAAATCCCCCTGGATCTACTGGGACCTGGTGCCGAACAGCGATGAATTGAAACTCGATGTCTATATGGCCGGTGGAGGTTGTTCGCTTCCAGGCCAGGGCAAAACATTGATGCCTGGCGAAGGTTACGAGGGCGTCGTGAAATTCGTCCTCGATGTTATGACCAGCTACGGCCTGAATGCATGCCCACCCCTGCTGGTTGGCATTGGGATCGGAACGTCGATCGACTCGGCCGCTTACATGTCGAAATTGGCCTTGATGAGGCCCATCGGCAGCAGCAACGAAAATCCGCTGGCTGCCCAGTTCGAAAAAGATGTGCAGGCTGCTATCGATTCGATCGGGTTGGGTCCGCAAGGTCTCGCGGGAAAACGGTCTGTCATGGGCGTCCATGTTGAAAATTCAGCTCGTCACCCTTCGGTCATTTCAGTCGCCGTCAATGTCGGCTGCTGGTCACACCGCAGAGGCACCATCTTGATCAAGCCGGATCTTAGTTATGAATTGTTAACCAGCAAGGGGGCGACCTTATGAAAAAAGTTCTGCAGACACCTGTCAGTGCCGAGGACCTCAAAGACATCAAAATAGGCGATGTCATTTTCCTGTCCGGCCATATCGTCACCTGCCGCGATGTCGCCCATCGCCGCCTGATTGAATACGGCCGCGAATTGCCAGTCGACTTGCAGGGAGGAGCCATTTTCCACGCTGGACCGATCGTGCGCAAAATCGAAGGAACCGAAGATAGGTACGAAATGATCTCGGTCGGACCGACCACCAGCATGCGCATGGAGAAATTCGAATACGATTTCATCCAGCAGACAGGGGTCAAGGTGATCGTTGGCAAAGGCGGCATGGGTCCCAAAACCGAGGCCGGTTGCAAGGAATTTGGTGCCATTCACTGTGTTTTCCCGGCTGGCAACGCGGTCATCGCTGCCGTCACCGTCCAGGAGATCGAATCCCAGCACTGGATGGACCTGGGCATGCCCGAAACCCTCTGGGTCTGCCGCGTCGAAGAATTTGGCCCCCTGATCGTGTCCATTGACACCGAAGGCAACAACCTTTTCGAAAACAACAAAGTGATTTTCAACGAACGTAAAGAAGAAGCTCTGGCAGAACTGAATCAAAAAGTGCGCTTCATCAAGTAAACGCAGTTAAAAATGAAAAATTTTGAAGGGAAGAACTAGCTTATGAATCCTGCAGTCATTACATTGATTCTTCTGCTCTTTGCCGTTGTCATGTTTGTCTGGGAAAAAATCCCGCTGGCCCTGACTTCCATGATCGTCTGCATCGCTCTGGTACTGACCGGTGTCATCGATGCCAAAACAGCCTTCGCCGGCTTCGTCAATTCCAATGTCATCCTGTTCGTTGCGATGTTTATCGTCGGTGGTGCTTTGTTTGAAACCGGCATGGCCAATAAAATCGGCGGTCTGGTAACCAAATTCGCCAAGACCGAACGACAGCTGATCATTGCGGTCATGTCTATCACGGGCCTGATGTCTGGTGTGCTTTCCAACACCGGTACCGCTGCCGTTTTGATCCCTGTTGTGGTCGGTATCGCCGCCAAGTCCGGATTTGCCCGCTCCAGATTGCTGATGCCGCTGGTCTTTGCAGCTGCCATGGGTGGAAACCTCAGCCTCATCGGCGCACCTGGCAATTTGATCGCTCAGAGCGCTCTCCAGGAAATGGGCCTGAAATTCGGTTTCTTTGAATATGCGTTGATCGGATTGCCCATTCTCATAGCCGGAATCGTCTTCTACGCCTTGTTTGGCCAAAAATTCCTGCCTGCGGCAACATCTGGTGATGCCGAGTCGACGTTCAGTGATAAAATCGATCAAAGCAAAGTCCCAGCCTGGAAACAATATCTGTCCCTGATAATCCTGGCTGCCACCCTGCTCGGCATGATCTTTGAAGACCAGATTGGGATTCCGCTCTACGTCACGGGTGCCATTGGTGCGATCTTGCTGGTTCTGACCGGCGTCATCACTGAGAAGCAAGCCTACCATTCGATCGATCTCAAAGTCATTTTCCTCTTCGGTGGAACCCTGGCCCTCGCGTCAGCCCTGGATAAGAGCGGCGCCGGAAAAATGATTGCGGACACGACGATTGGGATGTTAGGCAGCAACGCTTCCCCGTTTGCCCTGATGGTTGTCATCTTTGTGATCGCAGCTGTACTGACCAATTTCATGTCCAACACAGCAACCACCGCTTTGCTGGTTCCGATCAGCGTTTCGATTGCAGCCGCCATGGGAGCGGACCCGAGAGCTGTCCTGATGGCCACCGTCATCGGTGGATCGGTCGCCTATGCTACCCCGATCGGAATGCCAGCCAACACCATGGTCCTTTCCATCGGCGGCTACAAATTCCGAGACTATGTCAAAGCCGGTGGTCCGCTGATTATCGTGGCAACCATTGTCAGCCTGATCCTGTTGCCGATTTTCTTTCCCTTCTACCCATAACTTGAATCGATACGATTCATTGTGACTTTGCCCCCCTTCTGGCCCCCCTCGAGCCAGAAACAGCCGTCAGAATCCATGCGTTCTGGCGGCTATTTTCGAGCCTTTATAATGGCATCGATGACAGATAGAAGGATCCCAACCGCGATAAAAGAATAACCAAGAATCCGATTGCCAAACATGAACAGCCCTGCGAGGACGAATCCGAAAGCTAGCCCAGCAAGTAGCGACAGCTTCTGTGGCTTTTTACCGATCAAAAGAAACATGACGGCGGTAATAGCCAGGGCAATGATAGCAACCAGGATGTACACTTGTTGGGTTGTCATCTTATTTAATCCTCCTCAGCCGCTGATTGATCGCCTTCAAATCAAATGGCTGCCAGCCTTGGAACTCGGCCCACTCGAGCAGTTCCTGCTTTTCTTCGGAATCGCCATCTTGCTCTATGATCATTAGAAATTCAAGATAGCCGCCTTCGCCGCCTGCGTCTTCTGGAGGGGCTGTTCCCGCGCCATCCAGGCATTGTGGCAGCTGCCCCTTGTAATCGTCAATGGTTTCTTCGAGTTCGATCAGGTGCAGCCAATCATCGCCGAAATCATAGGTGTAGTGGATCGTGTGGTACTTGGGTAAATAAGCTGTGAGATACTTGCGTTCGGAAAAATAATCCCGGAATGACTTTAGTTCCCAGTCCACTCCATACGGATCATCGAATTTCGACTCAGCCACTACATCACCATCGGACATGACTTGGAACAGGTGCAAATGCGCATCCTGCCAATTGAAGCAGGTCTGCAGGATGCGGTGAAGTTTGGCAAAAGTGATTTCAGCTGGAACCACGATCTTGCGCCAGATTTCCATTCCCTCACAGGGCAGCTGAACATTGAAAACAAAGGCTTTTTGCGCTTTTTTCACGGATTTGGGTGGAACTTCTGATTGAAATGAGGATGATCCCAGTTCTTTGTATTGCGCAAATGTGGAGAGCAGAAGATCGCGGGGATAGGTGTAAGTGTTGTTGATTTTTATCAGGTCTTTGCCGAGTTTCTGGGAGATGTCTGTTTGAACAATCCGGTCCCTGACAAAATCCTCAGCAAAAGATCGGAGGAGTTGCCCAGTGTAATTCATCTGTGAAATGATGGACCGGTTGGTCGTTCGATCAGAACCAGGCCAGCATGCCAGTCCAAAAAGTCATTCGCTTCAGTGATAGCTTGTGCTGGCAATTTGAGTTTATCGAGCAATTTCTGGGTGCATTGAATGTTCATAGCGGATTCCCCTTGAGATGTACTCGTTTCAATCAGCGTAACACAAGTCGAATGATCGGTGCTTCGCAACAAGGAAAAATCACATTGCCGCTCCATTTTTCCGATTTATCGAATAAGAAAATGCAAAAAAACCACAAGCATTTCAAATCTTTTTTGCGTTGGACTCATTAAAATGAACGTACCATCATAATCAAATCAAACCAATAGGAAGTTGGGTGGAAATCCCACGCTGTCCCGCAACTGTATGAGCTGTGCCACGATTGGACACCCAGAGGGTATGGATGTCTTGATCTGGCTATACCGCTTGAGCCAGGAACTCATTTGATTTGAAGAACAGTCCTTACGATGGATGAGGATGTTTAGTTCGTACTGGCTTTTTGAATGAAGCCTGCATGATCTGAGCACCCGTCCGTCAGGATGGGTGCATTTTCTTTTGGAGGAAGATCATGAAAAGATCAGCCATTGTTGCCCTGACCCTCATTCTGGCCTTGCTGGTTTCCGCTTGCAGCAGTCATGCTCAAATCAGTATGACAGCAGACCCGGCCAAGGAAACGACAACAGCCGCTGAAACCCTGACTGGTTCCATTCCTGGCACATTGGATCGCATCTACCAGCCAACCTATGCTGAAGGGTTTCATCTGGAATACTATCAGGGTGGCGCCATCATCATCGAAACCCACATCAAAGAGACGCAATACACGCCGGCTTTGTCACAAAGGGTTCTGGTTCTTCCGGAAGGTGCAGTCGAACCGGTGGATGCCAGCTGGCAATACAAGCTGGATGGTTTTGCCAGCAGAGTTGTCACCTTGTCCAGTTCGCATGCGGGCCATTTCGAAAATCTGTCAGCAATCGATTGCGTCAAAGGGACCTCTATCAAGGAGGAAAGCTGCTTTATCCCTGGATTGAAAACGGCTCTGGAATCAGGTGAGGCACAGTATGTCGGTGCCGGTGAAAAAGCGGACAAGGAACGGATCGCCTCTTTGCAGCCACAGGTTGTTTTTATCGGAGGGATGCCTAGCGATATCGAGCTGGCCCAAAAACTCGAGGAATCCGGGATTTTCTGCTTCTACTTCGGGGATTTCGCCGAAATGGATTATCTCGGCAGGGCCCAGTGGATCGAGCTGATTGGTGCCATGATCGGCCAGGATGAGCAAAGCCAGGACTATGTCCGTGAAAGTGCGACAGCTATCGAGGGCATCATCAGCCGGACAAAGGCGATTGCTGTTCGCCCGAAAGTGTTGTGGTTTGTGCATAGCTCTTCAGTCCCGAACTGGAAACTCCGCACCCATTTGGACTACGTTCATTCGATTGTATCTGCTGTAGGCGGCGATCTCTATTTCCCAGCCGAGAGCAAAGAGAATTCGGTGGCTTTGTCGAACGAGGCTTTTCTTACGTATCTGAACGGAGCGGAAAAAATCATCCATGGCATTTCACTGATCTCTTACCCCGAAGCCAAAGACATCACGTATTTTAACAAAGAGGGTCAGATCGACTTCACGACTGCGCCCGCTTATCAAAATGATGATTGTTATGTGGTTGGCTATGACTGGGCCCAAGATACGGCGGATGCGCTCAGTATCATCGAGTCGATGGCAATTTGCCTATATCCAGATGAATTCAAGGATCTCGAGAATTCCGGAAAAATCATGAAATTCCGCGTGGAGTAAACATTGAACACCCACGGCCGATCTCTTTTCAAACGCGCTTGCATCGTATTCGCGGCATCCCTGATCCTCTTGGGGCTGTCGAGTTTGCTGGCGATTGCCATTGGATCCGTCTATCTTTCACCGGCGAAAGTGGTCCAAGTCTTTATTTCACCCGGTCAGGTCGATCCGAAGGATGTCATGATCATCCAGAACATGCGCCTGACACGGGTCATAGCCAGTGCATTTGGCGGCTCGGCCCTTGCGTTGGCGGGCTTGCTTTTGCAGATCTTGTTCAACAACCCGATTGCTGATCCGTATGTCCTGGGAATCTCATCCGGCGGGCGTCTCTTTGTTGGCTTGTCCCTGCTGGGCGGTTTCACGTTCGGCTTGAGCGCAACCAATCCCTGGTTCATGTTTTTCAATGCTTTCCTTGGCTCGACCCTGGTCATGATTGCCATGCTGCTTTTTTCGGCCAGGTTGGGCCATGCCGGAACCCTGTTGATTGTTGGAATCATGCTGGGGTATCTCTGCTCCGCTTTGCTGGGTGTCTTGATGGCCTTCTCCGATGAGCACAGTCTGTCTGACTTCACCAAATGGAGCATGGGGACCTTTGGCTTGATGACTTGGCCCAAAATCAAGGTCCTTATCCTGGTTTGCAGCAGCTTGTTTGTTCTTTCCTTTCTGCAGTCCAAAAATCTCAATGCCTTGCTGCTCGGTGAAGCCTACGCCAAATCCATGGGCGTTCATACTCGCTGCATGCGAATTTACATCATCCTGTTTTCCGGCATTTTGACAGCGGTGGTTACAGCATTTGCCGGACTGATAGCTTTCGTCGGGATGAGTGTACCCCATATTGCCCGGCTGTCGTTCAAAACAGACGATGCCCGGATCCTGATTCCCGCCTCGATTCTTTTCGGGGGGATTCTCGGTGTGGTCTGTGACCTGGTGGCCCGGACCATTGCTGCACCCAATGAGCTGATGATCAGCACGGTGACTTCCTTTGTGGGCGTGCCCATTGTCATTTTCCTGTTGATGAGGAAAAGAAGGCCGGTGCTGAGATGAAACACGTCCGGTTGAAAGACGTATCAGTCGGCTACGACAGTCAGATTGTGGTGGACAAGATCAACATTTCCTTCATGCAGGGCAAAATGACCTGTATTCTCGGCCCGAATGGTTCCGGCAAAACGACGGTTTTAAAAACCATTGCCAACATAATTTCCCGGATCGGCGGTGTTGTTGAAATCACCGACATGGATGTAACAGATTTCAAACCAAGTGACTTGGCCAGGGAATTGTCAGTTGTGCTGACACATCGCATGGAACTATCGGGCATGACTGGATTTGATGTCGCAGCAATGGGACGGTATCCCCATACAGGCTTTCTGGGGATGTTGAGCCAGCAAGACATTCACTATGTGGATCAAAGCATTGAAATCTGCGGGGCATCCAATCTGAAGCATCACTATTTCCATCAGCTGAGCGATGGCGAAAAGCAGAAAATTCTCATTGCCCGGGGCCTGGCTCAGGCTGCGAATCTGATCTTGCTTGATGAACCGACCAGTCATCTGGACATCAAACACAAACTGGATGTCCTCGAGACCTTGAAATCCATCAGTGTCCATGAAGGCAAAACAGTGATCTGCACGCTGCATGAACCAGAGTTGGCGATCAAATGCTGTGACTATCTGGTCCTGGTCAAGGACGACCGGATCTTGGCTTGCGGCCAGACCGATGACGTCATTGCCACAGGCAAACTGGACGAGCTGTATGGGTTTTCCGGGCAACTGTTTGATCCCCGTTCCGGCTTGGTCGAGTTTCATTCAGCTGCATCCAAAGATGTTTTCATCATTGGTACAGACGATGGCACGACCAGCCTTCTTCGCCGGCTGAACCGGCAGAAGACAGGCTTTGCGGCGGGTGTCCTGCATAAGAATGATTTGAACTACCATATTGCCAAAACGATGAACGCGCCGCTTGTGGCGGCTGAAGCCTTTTCGGAAATATCGGCTGATCAGATTGACCAAGCCTTTCAGATGGCCAAGGCATACAAACACATCCTGGTCAGCCGTTCACCTCTGTGCACCATCAACAGCGGCAATCAAGTCCTGGTTGACCGCCTGATTGCTACCGGTAAGGAAATGAAATTTGCGGAGGAAATGGACTGGTGAGAGATCTGGAAGCACACCTCTCTGCGGGTACAGCCCCAAAGCACATGTTCCCTCGGCTGGTCCTGGCCGGAACAGGCAGCAATTGCGGCAAGACCACGTTCACGGCCGCCCTGCTGCGTGCGCTCCAGATGAAGGGCTGCCTGGTTCAGCCATTCAAGGTGGGTCCGGATTACATCGATCCGATGTTTCATCTGGCAGCATCAGGTTTGCCCAGTGGCAATCTGGACAGCTGGCTGTTAGATGATCAGACGCTGCGGCAGTTGTTCATGCGCCGCATGCAGGCCAGTCAGGCGGATCTGGCCTTGGTCGAAGGTGTAATGGGTTATTATGACGGTCTGGATGATCAGCTGTCTGGAAGCACTGCGCAACTGGCTGACATCCTGGATGCGCCTGTCGTTCTGCTGGTGGATGGCAGTGGCCTGGGATTGTCGATCTGTGCCTTGATCAGCGGCTACCAGACTTTCTCGGAAAAAGCCGGACAGCGAATTGCCGGTGTCCTGCTCAACCAAGTGTCAGCGGCTGGATATCAGTACTTGAAAAGGCTTATTGAAAAGCACTGTACGTTGCCTGTCCTGGGATTTCTCCCCAAAATGGCCGACTGCCAGCTGGGAAACCGGCATCTGGGACTGGTGCCTGCGGCTGAAGACCCGGAATTGGAGGAAAAACTCAGTCGCCTGGGCCAGCAGGCCTGCGAGACAATCGATTGGCAAGCCGTGTGTGAATTGGCCGCTACGGCCAGTCCACTGCCGCGGCCGCAGACGCCTGCAGGCTGGCCAGAAATTCATCCCCGCTGTCGCATCGGCGTTGCCCGGGATCTGGCCTTCAATTTCTACTATGAAGACAATCTGGACCTGCTGCGCGCAAAAGGTGCCGAGCTCTGCTTTTTCAGTCCGCTTGCAGATCAAAATCTGCCGCCGGATCTGGATGGCCTGTATTTCGGGGGAGGCTATCCGGAGGTTTTTGCCGGACAGCTCAGCGCCAATCACACGTTGCGCCAGCAGATTCGCGAACAGGTTCGTGCTGGCCTGCCGACCGTAGCGGAATGTGGCGGCTTCCTTTATCTCGGTGAATCCTTAAGCGATCTGGACGGCCATGGCCATCCCATGTGTGGCGTTGTGTCATCACAAGCCGAGATGACCACACGTCTGCAGCATTTTGGCTACCAGACCCTGACCTTGCTCAAGGATGGCTTACTTGGCCAGCTGGGTGATCAGATCAGGATCCACGAATTTCATTACTGCACCAGCAGTGACTATGGTTCGGATTGCCTGGCCACCAAGACGTCTGGTGCCAATCACTCAACGGTTTTTCACAGCGATACGGCCTGGATAGGCTATCCACACCTGCATTTTCACAGCCAGCCTCAGCTTGCAGAAAATTGGCTGCAACGCTGCCGGGATTGGAGACAACAGAAAGGATGACCAGCGTGATGTTTTCTCCAGCCTTCGCACGGTCCGATTCTTCTCTGGTGGGCATGGTCGCCCTGGCACTCCTCCCATACGTGATGGGATTTGTACTGGACCTCTTGCTGGGTGATCCGCCGGGCTGGCCCCATCCGGTTCGCCTGATAGGCTGGCTGATCAGCCGAATGGAAACCTTGCTGCGTCTGGCTTTTCCAGATACAGCACTTGGGAAAAGACGGGCTGGCCTGGTCTTGTCCATTGTCGTACCTGCAACCACCTATCTTCTGAGCCTGGGGTTGCTGGCAGGGGGCTATTGGCTCAACTTCTGGCTTGGTTTGGCGATCGAATGCGTGTTGTGCTGGCAAGTCCTTGCCACTCGCTCCCTCAAAACTGAAACCAGCAAGGTCTTGCACGCTTTGAACAAAGAGGACTTACCCCGGGCTCGCCAGATGCTCTCCTGGCTGGTCGGCCGTGACACGGCGGAGTTGACGCAAGCGGGTGTCATCCGGGGTGCGGTGGAGACCATCGCAGAAAATACCACCGACGGGGTGATTGCCCCACTGTTCTATCTCGCGATTGGTGGCGCGCCCTTGGCCCTGGCCTATAAGGCGATCAACACACTGGATTCCATGGTTGGCTACAAAAATGAAAGGCACCTGGATTTTGGGCGACATTCAGCCAAACTGGATGACGCGGCGAATTTTTTACCCGCTCGTCTGGCCGCAGTCCTGATGGTTCTGGGCAGCGTTCTGCGTGGCTATCCTGCTGGCCAAACCTGGTTGATCTACCGGCGTGACCGGCACAACCATGCCAGCCCCAACAGCGCCCAAACCGAAGCCGTCTGCGCGGGCGCACTGGGCATCCAACTGGGCGGCAGCAACACCTATTTTGGCAAGGTGGTCGACAAACCGACGATTGGCGATCGACTGCGGGAACCAATAGCTCAAGACATCAAGTCCACCCAGGTCCTGCTTTATGGGACAGCCCTGATTGGACTGCTGGCGTTTCTACCCATCCGGTTACTGAGTGTACTCCTTCTGATTCACTGGGGAGGATGAGCATTAAATGATTGAAAATCCACAGCCCGTTCATGGCGGTGACCGCTGGTCGGCTTGTGCGGGCAGGCCTTTTTCATCTGCCGAGGTGATCGATTTTTCGGCCAATATCATGCCCTTTGGCCTGAGGGATGCCGTGCGCCGGGCCATCATGGATGGCCTGGACCAGTGTTGCCATTACCCTGACCCCAGCCAGCATAACCTGCGCCAGGCTCTGGCTCTGTGGCACCAGCTGTCACCGGAGCAAGTCGTTTGTGGCAATGGTGCAGCGGATGTCCTGTATCGTTCGGTGCACGTGCTAAAGCCCCATCGGGTTTTCTTGCCGGTCCCCACCTTCCTGGAATATGAAAAGGCCTGCCGGGAACAGAATGCGCAGGTGATCCATTACTATTTGCCACAAGATCATGACTTTACTGTGACAGAGGATCTGATCGATTGGCTGAACAAGCAGGAGCAGACTCAGGAAACATCCTTGCTGATTCTGTGCAACCCCAATAACCCGACTGGCCTTTTAATTGATCCCGATTTGCTGGAGCGTATCCTGGCCTGCTGCCAGGAGCTGGGCATCCATGTGCTCCTGGACGAGTGCTTCCTGGATTTTGTCGACCAGCCTGCAGTCTACAGTAAAATTGAATGGCTGCAGGCTTCCCGTCAGGCATCCTTGCTGATTTTAAACTCCATGACCAAATTCTATGCCATGCCGGGACTGAGGTTGGGATACCTCTGCACCGATCCAGTTTTGGCCCAGGCGATCCAGGCGGCCGGTCAGCCCTGGCCGGTTGGCACGCTGGCCGAAATTGCCGGTTTAGCCGCTTTGGCAGAGCGCCAGCAGGAACCGGCAGCTGACGTGATGAACCGGCAGCTCTGGCTGAAGCAGGAACGCGAAGGTCTCACGCAGGCGCTTTCAAAGCGTGGCTGGCAGGTCTGGCCAGGCCAAGCCAATTATCTCTTGTTCCAGGCTGTCGGCCAAAAAGACTTGGTCGAGCGATTCTTGAACCACCGGATTCTGATTCGCAGTTGCGCCAATTACCCAGGACTGGGTCCAGAGTACTACCGCATTGCAGTCAAGACAAAACAGGATAACCAGATCCTGTACGAGATTTTAGCAAATGGAAACTTCTGAAAGGGACGGCCAAGCATGAAACACGCTCAGCCCATCATGATCCAAGGGACAGCCTCCAACGTCGGCAAAAGCCTGGTCGTAGCTGGCTTATGCCGGATTTTCAAACAGGACGGCTACCAAGTCGCCCCCTTCAAGGCCCAGAACATGGCACTCAATTCCTTTATCACCGCTGCTGGCCTTGAGATGGGCCGCGCTCAAGTCATGCAAGCCGAAGCCTCTGGTATTGAGCCAGATGTCCGCATGAACCCGATCCTCCTGAAGCCGACCAGTGAGATGGGATCCCAGGTCATCGTCAATGGGGAGGTCGTGGGCAACCAGCTCGCGAGCGATTATTTTTCGCGCAAACAGGACTTGCGACCTGTGGTTCGGCAAGCCTATGAAAGCCTGGCCGCCGAGTACGACATTGTTGTCATCGAGGGGGCGGGCAGCCCGGCTGAGATCAATCTCAAGGACCGGGACCTGGTCAATATGGGCATGGCCAAGCTGGCGGATTCCCCTGTTTTGCTGGTGGGTGACATCGACCGCGGCGGCGTGTTTGCTTCACTGGCTGGAACCCTGATGCTGCTGGAAGAAGAGGAAAGGCAACGCGTCAAGGGTGTCATCATCAACAAATTCCGTGGTGATCGAGCGATTTTGCAGCCTGGCCTGGACCAGTTGGAAGCGATCATACACAAGCCCGTCCTGGGCGTCGTATCTTTTCTATCCGTACAACTGGATGACGAAGACAGCCTTTCCAGCCGTCTCGACTCGAGAACAGAGCCAGCATTGGTGGACATCGCCATCATTCGCCTGCCGCGGATCTCGAATTTCACTGATTTCAACCCTCTCGAAAACATGGACGGTGTTTCGCTGCGCTATGTCGGCAGCCTGACTGAGCTGTGTTCACCCGATTTGATCATCCTGCCTGGGACCAAGAACACGATGGCAGATTTGCTTTGGCTGCGCCAGAGTGGCCTGGAAGCAGCGATTCTCAAACATGCTGAAACTGGTAAACCGCTGTTCGGGATTTGCGGCGGGTATCAAATGCTGGGGAAAAGCCTGTCAGATCCATATCAGGTTGAGCATGGTGGACAGATGGCTGGCCTTGGCCTGATTGATTCTGAAACCATCTTCGCCCGGGAAAAGACCCGCACCCGCGTCTCGGGCCATCTGCCTGATGTCGGCGGCATCTTTTCAGGCTTGAGCCGGCAGCCGTTTGAAGGTTATGAAATCCATATGGGGCTGACGGCTGAGGACCAGCCACTGGTCAACCGCGACAATGTGTATGGCAGCTACATCCATGGCCTGTTCGACCAGAATGGGATTGTCAAAGCAATCATCACAGCCCTGTTTGAGGCGAAGGGGATTTATCCTCATGAGGTGAAGGCCTATGACCGGGCTAGTTTTGTCGAAGCCCAGTATGACCAACTGGCAACGGCCCTGAGATCAGCACTCGACATGAAAGCCATCTATCGCATCATGGGCTTGAGCGGTCCGTATCTGTGCGATGATTAGATTGTCGAGTCTCTGCGGCGGCCAACGCCATCGAAACGGCCTCGAAAACGTAAAAAGACCTGTGCATCGCAGAGGTGATCCTGATGGACGCCCAGAAAGTTGTCGGGCGACGACTATCTAGCTCAGTACCTGAAAGAAAAAGACCTTGCCTACAACCTGACACTGGCTCGTGGCAAGGCTAGAAAACGCTAGTGGCAGTCCAAAGCCCATCCGATTGCCTGGAATTACATCACCAGAATCCGCATGCTCATGGTCGGACAGACTGTGCCACAGGCATTTCAGGAATCGCGAGGCGACATCGGATAGGAATACAGTCCTATCTGTGCAAGGAGTGTCTGATAGAGTAAGGCTATTTTGGTCTTTGCTGCTGCCTTTGTATCAAAACGATACAGTGTGACTTTGCCCCCTTGCTGGTATTCGGCTGCAAATTACCAGGAGCATTCACCCTATATCTTGGCTTTTCTTATGGCATCAATGACCGAAAGAATGATCCCAACCGCGATCAAAGAATAACCAATAAACCGATTATCTGATGCAAACAGCCCTGCCAAGACGATCCCGAAAGCCAGAGCGGCAAGTGGCGTCAGCTTTTTTGGTTTTTTACCGATTAAAAAGAACATCGTGGCGATGATCGCCAAGGCAACAATTGCGATCAGGATGTACACTTGTTGGTTTGTCATCTTATTTGATCCTCCTCAGCCGTAAGGTGTGGCACCAATCCGTAAACAGTATATCACCATTGAACGGGACGATTTTTGTTGTGATATCATTAAAATGTTGGAGGTGTTGCACGTATGTTTGAGGAATACTATTTTATTCTCGGGATCGTCAACAACCTATTTCTGATAACGATCTTTCTGTCTGTGATATCTTCGAATTCGAAGATCTTGAACAAGGTAGGATTTGCCTATTTGTTTCTTATGATTCCTGCCATTTTTGGCATTTTTTACGCGCAAAAACTTCACATGCCCGTTCAATATATGATCTTTCTAGGTATCTTTATTGCGTTTCTGGTCTTAGAAGGCATCTATGATTTTGTATTGAAGATTTCATTCAGAAAGAATTGGAAATTGTTAATCCCATATTTGATGCTGTACTGGTCAATGAATTATGGGTTTGTTGTTATGGCGTGGAAATATTCAGTCGTTCAGGGCTATGTCATGCTTGGTCTATTTATCCTTCAATTAGCGTCAAATATTACCTCGCATATCAAGAAATAAATGCTCTCAACAGATCAGGATGGTTTTAATCACATAGTACCTTTCAAAACAGGATTAATCAGCGCTTGCTTGAATTCGTTGGACATACTGTGCCAGCTTTTTGCTTTCATTCTTTTTGCAGATGAAATAATAGGTGGCCTGGGCTGCTTCATCAACAATGGGTATGACAATACGGTTTTGTGGTTTTCCCATTTGCTGCATCATCAGGTCTGATGCAAAGCAGGGCAGTGCCGAGGAGCGCACAATTTCCAAAAAGGTATAGCGATCCTCTTGAATCAAAAAGTGTGAATGTGGCATCTGCTCTTTGCACACCTCTTTCCAAAAGCCGATTTGTGAAAACAGCAGCATGTTTTCGCCGTCAATATCCTTGAAACGTACGGATTTGTACTTTGCCAGTGGGTGCGCTGGCGGCAGGGAAAAGTATAACTTCTCAGTTTTATATTTAACACAGACGAGGTCTTCTGTTTCGATCGGATATGGCAGCACGACAGCTTGATAAGTGCCATTTTGCAGACCTTCCGTGAGTTCGGAAAGACCGCGCAGCTCTGAGGCAATCGTCATCTCCGGGTACAGGCTACTGGCCATGGATACCAATTCCTGTTGTGGTACCGGCGCGCAAAAGCCAAGCAGCAGGGTTTTCTGGCTACGGTCAAATGCCCGGACGCGCATGACCATGTCCTGCACCTGGTTTAAGACACGACTTGCATAGTCAACGGCCAGCTTTCCATTTTCATTCAGGACAATTCTGTTTTTCTGGCGATCAAACAATGTGACCTTCAGATCTTCCTCCAGCTTCTGCATGGAACGGGTCAGTGCAGGTTGGGAGATGTGAAGAACCTCTGCTGCGCCAGACAGAGTCTTGCATGCTGCCACGGTGACAAGCTGCTCTAATTGCGATAATTCCATACTCTGACTCCTTGCTCCTTGTCGATTCACTATGCATTTACATTATAGTACATTCCGGAATTGGCATTGTATTCATTTGAATGACTTCAATACAATGAAACCATCGACGAAAGCAAAGCGATAGACGCCACTCGGCGTGAAGGAAAGCATGCAGTACTTGACTCTGAACAACACGGTTGAAATGCCAATCCTGGGCTATGGCACGTTTCAAATCGAAGAGACTGCTCAATGTGAGCAGTGTATGAGCGAAGCGTTGCAGCTGCTCATCAACGAGGTCGCGCCCAAACTGGCTGAATGTGACGGGATTGTTCTCGGATCGCCTGTGTATTACGCCTCGGCGAACGGGACCTTGATTTCTTTCCTTGATCGGCTGTTTTACAGCGCGTCCGCATCCTGTGATTTGCGCATGAAAGTCGGAGCCGCAGTTGTTTCCGCCCGTCGTGCCGGTACAACCGCTACTTTTGACGAGCTGAACAAATATTTTACCATCAACCAGATGCCCGTTGCAGCCAGTCAGTACTGGAATATGGTGCACGGCTATACCACTGAGGATGTCTATGCGGACGCAGAAGGCTGCCAGATCATGCGCACCCTCGGCCGCAATATGGCCTTTCTGATGAAAAGTATTGCGCTTGGCAGAGAGTAGTTTGGTCTGCCCGAGAAGGAAGCACACATTTTTACCAGCTTCCATCGCTAATGGATTAGAAAGCGTAGGCCGGGATGGCAAAAAAAACGAATCAGGAGCGTGTTTATGCAATACCGCACACTTGGCAAAGATTTGACCGTTTCCTCAATTGGTCTTGGCTGCATGGGCATGTCGGAAGTTTCCGGTGGTTCAAAGATCAACGCACGAAACTAAGGTAATACGGAACCATTCCTCAAGTGAAATTGAAAAGGAGATAGAAATCGAATGGAAAATGTTATTTTGTCAAATGGTGTCAAAATGCCGATTCTTGGCTACGGCGTGTATCAGGTCACCAAAGAGGAATGCGAGCGTTGTGTCCTGGACGCACTCAAAGCGGGCTACCGTTCCATCGACACCGCTCAAAGCTATTTCAACGAAGAAGAAGTCGGCAGTGCCATTGAAAAAAGCGGGGTGCCCCGCGAAGAGATTTTCTTGACCACTAAGATCTGGATTGAGCACTACGGCTATGAAAATGCGAAAGCGTCTGTGCTGGAATCCCTGCGCAAGCTGAAAACAAACTATCTGGACTTGTGCCTTCTGCACCAGCCCTTTTCCGATTACTACGGTGCATGGCGAGCATTGGAGAATCTTTATGACGAAGGAAAAATCCGTGCCATTGGTGTCTCTAATTTTTATCCTGACCGCATGGTCGACCTTGCCTCCTTTGCCCGCATTCGTCCGATGGTTAATCAAGTGGAGACGCATCCACTGAATCAGCAGGTCACGGCCAAGGCCTATATGGACAAGTACGGTGTGCAGATCGAGGCTTGGGCTCCTTTTGGCGAAGGCCGCGGGGGACTGTTCCAGAACGAAACGCTGATGAAGATCGGGAATAACTATGGCAAGACAACCGCGCAAGTTATGCTTCGCTGGCACATTCAGCGGGGTGTCGTCGTCATTCCCAAAACGACCCACTATGAGCGGATGGTAGAGAACTTGAATGTCTTCGACTTTGCTCTTTCTGCTGAGGATATGGCTGCAATTGCCAGCCTCGATAAAAACGAAAGTTCATTCTTCTCTCACAACGATCCCGCAATGGTCGAATGGTTCGTCCGGATGGTGGAAGAACGCAAAAAGAAGACCGATGGTGCGAAAGAGAAGAAGAATTGGTAATGGGCTTCACTTGCATTTCGCAATCGGTTGGAGTATCTCGAGATACAATAGAGGTCAGAACGAACGGATTAAACGAATTCGTCATTCCAGAGGAACTTGCCGAAATACCGGATCAATACGATGCGACTGCAGATCAACAAGGTACGCTTGTCGAGCTCTAGCAGCAATCGAATACACCTATAACGGACTGATAACATTTTGGACAAACCCTGAACCGACAAATAAAACATACTATACGGTTCATTCAAAGATAGCAGATGTCATGCACGACAGTTTTCCCCATGCATTGGAACTGTCCAAGCAAGGTTACAATGCGTTTGCATTGATCTATCGTCCTGGTGCGCAGACGGCCTGTGAAGATCTTGCACGAGCCATCAGTTTTATTTTTGCACACGCTGAAGAACTACAGGTCGATTTGGCAAATCATGAAAAGCAGACTTGACGCGATGTCTGAGCTTGGGATCCCCACGGAGTTTCATGCATTTGATGGACTCGGACACGGCTTTGGGCTCGGCACAGGAACGGTCGCTGAAGGCTGGATTGACGATGCGATCGCATTCTGGGAAAGACAAATCGTTGCTTTCGATCCATAGAAAAACCGCCAGGACTATACAGTCCCAGCGGTTCTATTTTGGTGATCGCGAGAGGATTCGAACCTCCGGCCTGCGGTTTAGGAAACCGACGCTCTATCCTGCTGAGCTACGCGACCGCGTGCATCACACATTGTAGAGGATCGGCAGGCCTTCAGTCAATCGAAGAAACATCCATTCTGGTAGCGGAGCTGTCGTTGGCGGAGCTTGGTGGTCTTGCGGTCGATCTGGAAATGGTGGCTGTCGCCTGCTTCGATGATGAAATCGCCTTCGTGGGCATCGGTTGGGAGTTCCTTGCGGGGCACATTGGCCAGGGTGCGGTCTGCGCGTGAGATGATGGCGTAGTCTTGCTCGAAATGATCGATGAAACCTTCCAGTCTGGTCATGGGATATCCCCTCCCCACCTATTGCCCCAGACAAGGGCTGACATCCCTGCTCTTTCAAGTGTCCGGAACAGCAGATGCTTTGCTCAGTTGCATAACTAGTTTATCACCATGGATTGCCAAACACAATTCATATACCTGTAAAAATAGTGTAATTTCTTGACAATTTCTGTCATGCGATTTACAGAAAATGGCCGCTGGCGTAATCGTTTACAAACCAGGTCAGGTCAGTTGACTGCCAGCTCAGGCGGACCGGGTGGCCTGAGACAGGATTTTCCCGTATAATGGGGGTGCACTTTGGATTGCCAGCCTCTTGGACTGGTGATGGTAAACTGCCAGGAGGCCTTAGTTTTGAACCGATCACATCGATCGCTGCCATGGTACCGCTGGCTCCGGTGGGGCGATTATTTTCTTTATATCCTCATTGTCTTGGTTGCGCTTGCCTTGTTTTCCCGCGGTCCGATGCTACTAGGCCCTTCTGGCGGTGGACAGTCGGCGGATATCACCGTGGACGGCGTCGTTGTGAAGACCATTCCGGCCGAGCAGCTGGTCCAGGCTGGATCATTCGAATTGGACGCCAATGGATTCCACTATACGGTCGAATATGAGTCTGGCCGGATCCGGATCAGCCATGCGGATTGCCCGGACCAGGTCTGCGTCCAGACTGGCTGGGTTTCCCGCCTGGGTCAGGTTTCTGCCTGTGTACCGGGCCATCTGATTCTCAGTGTCAATGGTTCACCTGAGGGTGGCGAGGGTGCTTCGACGGAACCCGAAGTGGACGTGATTATCCGATGAGCGCGACTGACAAGACCCGCCGTTTGACAACCAACGCAATCCTTTTATCTCTGGCTTTAATCTTGGCGATCGTAGAGCGCTGGATCCCTCTGGAACTGATCGTTCCCGTACCCGGGATCAAGCTGGGGCTGGCCAACATTGTCTCCCTGTTTGCGCTCGTACGCCTGCGTTGGACCGATGCCCTGGCGATCCTGGTCATGCGCTGCCTGATCATTGGCACTTTCACCGGGCTGACAGCCTTCCTGTTTTCGATCACAGGCGGACTGCTGGCGCTTGGGATCATGGGTCTGCTGGTGCGTTGGGAGGGCAAAGTGTTTTCGCTGATCGGTATCAGCCTGGCAGGCGCTGCTGCCCATAACCTGGGCCAGATTTCTGTCGCCGTCTTGCTCCTCGGAGAATGGCGCCTGCTGGTTACCTACCTGCCGCCCTTGCTGCTGACCAGCCTTTTCACCGGCACCCTGACCGGTGTTGCTGCAATCCCTCTTATCACACGTTTCCCGCTGCGAGGTACCTATGCTGCTAAACGATAGGATCATTCTTACCTTGATGATTGTGGTTTACCTGACGCTGGCTCTGGTCAATGACCATCTCGAGCCTGTCAATCGCCATTTCCGCAATTTCATCGAGCGGACTCGGTTCATGCGCCTGAGGCCTTTGATGATCGTGACCCACAAATACAATGACGTGGTGTCTTTGTCTTTGCAGGTCCTGATCATGTCATTGTTCATTGGTTTCTACTGGCATGACTGGCGCCGGGCGATGGTCCTGACCTCGGCGATGTTTGTGCAGACGACCATTGTCACGGCGACCAAGCAGCTGGCCGCGGTCAACCGGCCGCCTCAGGACCACAGCCATGTGGTGATGAAATCCGGCTCCTACCCCAGCGGCCATACGGCGGCGAGCATGACGTTCGCTTTGCTGGCGCCTCAGGTTTTGTCGCCCCATCTGCCGCCGCTTCTGGCCAGTGCCATCGGCTTTTACCTGATGGCGGTCGCCTTGATCACGGCTTATGGCCGGCTGTTCCTTGATGTCCACTGGCTGACCGACATCGTCGGGGCCTGGCTGATCTCGGGCATCACGCTGGTGTTTGGCCGGCTGTTCCTGTATTGATTTTTTAACCTGTCTGAAATCGATGAAACATCAGGAAGTTGAGGAAACGCCATGAATGTGGTGATGACAACATTGTTCGGTCTGGAGTCGCTCGTGGCCGATGAGTTGCAGGATCTGGGCTATGCGCGCGAGCAGATCACGGTCAGTGACGGCCAGGTGGTCCTCGATGCAGGTTCCGGGATAGCTCTGGCGACGGCCCGGGCCAATGTGAATCTGCGGACGGCAGAACGCGTCCTGGTCCAGCTGGCCCAGTACCCGGCCCGCGATTTCGAGACGTTTTTTGAGCAGGCCCGCGATCTGCCGTGGGAAGACTGGATCGACCGGGGATGTGCCATCCACGTCAACGGTTACTCCAGGAAATCGGTCCTGTTCGGGATCCCGGCTTGCCAAAGTCTTCTCAAAAAGGCGATCGTTGCCCGGCTGGCCCAGGCTTATGGTCTGGCTCCGGGCAGCCGGATCCGCGAGGACCAGGCCGTCGGGCTGGTCCGGATCCAGTTTGGCATCGTCCAGGATGTAGTGACCTTGATGGTCGATACATCGGGTGATGGTCTGCACAAGCGCGGCTATCGTCCCTTGCGCCACGAAGCGCCGATCAAGGAAACACTCGCTGCGGGTCTGGTCAAACTGTCCTTGTTCCGACCCGATTCGGGTGAAGTCCTGTTCGATCCTTTCTGTGGTTCGGGCACGATACCGATTGAGGCTGCCCTGATCACCCGCCGGATCGCCCCCGGGTTGAACCGCAGTTTTGCTGGTGAACACTGGTCTTTGATCGGTCAGGCCGCCTTTGCCCAGGCCAAGGCGGAAGCCCGAGACCGGGTCGATCGTAGCCCAGTGAGCAAACCGCTGATCTTTGGTTCGGATCTGTCGGCCCAGGCTGCGGCCCTGTCGGCGGAAAACGCACGCGTCGCCGGTGTCTCAGATCTGATCCGGTTCCGGGCTCAGGATGTCACACGTCTGAGACTCGATGAACTCCGGCAGTGGACAGAGGCAGATTCCATTCTGGTCATTGGCAATCCACCCTATGGCGAACGCTTACTCGATATCGAGGCCGCCAGGGATCTGTACGCGGCCACCTGTGATGTCTTCCTGCCGCAAGGCCAGCTGGCTGACGGCATCCGCCTGAGCCTTCTGACACCTGATGCTGATTTTGAGAAGATCGCCGGTCGACCGGCGGACAAACGGCGCAAACTTTATAATGGCATGATTCGTTGCATGATGTATCATTATTACAGGCACCCGAAAAAAGTGTAAAAAGCAAAGGAGCACCCCGATGAAAGGCATTATTTTGGCCGCAGGCTATGCCACCCGACTGTACCCGCTGACCAAGGACCGCCCCAAAGCGCTGCTTCCCGTATCCGGCCGCCCGATTCTGGACTACATTGCCGATGAAATGGACACCATTGATGACCTGGACCAGACCGTGATCATCTCGAACCACTTGTTTGCCGACCAGTTCCAGGCCTGGGCGGATGCCCGCAATGCCGCCGGTCAGGGCCATCCGGTTGTCGTGCTCGATGATGGCTCGACCGATGACACCAACAAGCTCGGCGCAATCGGTGACATCCAGTTCGTGATTGACCAGCTCGGCTTGGACGATGAACTTCTGGTGATCGCTGGGGATAACTTGTTTACCTATCGTTTGCGCGACGCCTGGGCAGACTACCGGGCCCATGGCGAAGACATGATCCTGGCCAAGCGTCTGCCTTGGGACGATGACCTGCGCCGATATGCCATCGCTACGATCGACGCAACCGGCAAGGTAACCAATCTGGTCGAAAAGCCGTCTGATCCGCAGTCCAATCTGGCCGTGTTTGCGACCTATTTCTATCGCAAGGACACGTTGCCGCTGATCAATGCCTATCTGGCCGAGGGCAACAGCCCGGATGCACCGGGCAATTTTCCCGCCTGGCTGTACCAGAAAAAACCGGTGCGTCTGTACGAATTTGACGGTATTTGCATTGATATTGGTACGCCAGAGTCTTATGCCGATGTCATGACAACCTTTCCCCCTGTGCGTGACTGACGGACACCAGGTCGTTGGGATAATCTGTGGATAAACCTGAAAAAGCCTGTGGCAGAGCACTTTCTTTGTGTTTGTGAACGAGCGTGGCTGTTTGGATCACTCTGTGAAATCCAGGTAAAGATCGCGTAAAATCAGGCGTTTCACGGTGCAAAAAGCCGGAAAGGATTGTCCTCAAAGTTATTCACAGTTTTATCCACATTATCCACAATTTTCCACAGGACTCACCATCACCCCTGGGCCAGATCTTTGTTATGACTGTGCCCGCGCAACTTCGGGAGGTACCCCATGAATGCTAAAGAGATGGCGATCCGGGCCAGAAAGGCTTCACGCCAAATGATGGCTCTGGACGCTAAGACCAAGGAAAAAGCCTTGAATAATATCGCGGCTGCTTTGTTGGAAAACGAGCCTGCCATTCTGGCCGCCAATCAGGCGGACCTCGATCGCAGCACCAGGGAAGGCCTTGCCGCGCCCTTGCTCAAGCGCCTGAAATTCGATCTGTCCAAGATCCAGGATGTTGTGGCCGGGATTAATAGCCTGATCGATCTGGCAGAACCCGTTGGCCAGACCTTGATGATGACTGAGCTAGAGCCAGGGCTTGATCTCTATCGTGTTTCCAGCCCGATTGGTGTCATCGGGGTCATCTTCGAATCCCGCCCGGATGCACTGGTCCAGATCTCAACCTTGTGCCTGAAGTCCGGTAACGCGGTTCTGCTCAAAGGTGGCTCGGAAGCTCTGGAGACGAACCGGACTCTATCTGAGATCATTCACGGGGCTGGCGTCGCGGCTGGCATGCCGGATGGGTGGCTCAATCTGCTTGAGACGCGGGCCGATGTCAACACCCTTCTGGAAATGGACCAGGATGTGGATTTGCTGATCCCGCGTGGCTCGAACGAATTTGTCCGCTACATCATGGACCATACACGCATCCCGGTGCTGGGCCATGCGGATGGTGTCTGCCATCTTTACCTGGCGGATGATGCTGAACAGCAGATGTCCATCGAGATTGCGGTCGACAGCAAGACCCAGTATGTCGCTGTGTGCAATGCGGTCGAGACGATTCTGGTGGATCGCGCCTGCGCGGACACCCTTTTACTGCCACTGGCTGAAGCGCTCAAAGCCAGGGGGGTCGAGATTTTCGGCTGTGAGGAGACGTGCCGCCGGCTCGGCTGCCAGCCGGTCACAGACTGGCACACCGAATATCTCGATTACAAGGTGTCGCTCAAAATTGTCGATCATCTGGACGCTGCGATTGAACACATCAACCAGTACGGATCCGGCCACACCGAATCGATCGTCACATCTGATGCGCAAAAAGCGCGCCAGTTCATGCTGATGGTCGATTCCGGCAATGTTTTCTGGAACGCCTCAACCCGTTTTTCCGACGGCTTCCGCTATGGATTCGGGGCTGAGGTTGGCATCAGCACCAGCAAGATCCATGCCCGCGGACCGGTCGGTGTGGAAGGCCTATTGACCTACAAGTACAAATTATTCGGCCATGGCCAGAAAGTGTCTGATTTTGCTGCTGGGGACAAAATGTTCACGCACCGCCACCCGGAAAGGCCAATTCCATTCTGAATCCGGGTGAAAAGCAGCCAAAAGCCTGAATCGGCTTGTTGGCGGCTTCCTTTCAGTGGTAAAATAAACTCAATATGTCAATTCAAGTTTGCAAATAAACAAACCAGTTGTGCTCAGGAGGGTTTTTCGATGAAAATCGCACTCGGCAGTGATCATGCCGGCTACCAGTTGAAACGCCAGGTCATGGATCATCTCCACAAACAAGGGATTGAATGTGAGGATTTCGGCGCTCCGAATGCCGTGGATGCAGCCAGCTATGTCCCGGCGGCTGTAGCGGTTTCCCGGGCTGTCCTGGAGAAACGTGCGGATTATGGCATTGTCATCTGTGGCACGGGCCTCGGCATTTCCATTACTGCCAATAAGCACAAAGGTATCCGCGCTGCGCTTTGCACCAATGAATACATGGCTCGCATGTCCCGCCAGCATAATAATGCCAACATTCTCAGCTTGGGTGCTCGCGTGATTGGTTCGTCCCTGGCGTTTTCAATCGTCGATGCTTTTCTTTCCGAACCTTTTGAATCAGGCGGCCGCCATCAGGTCCGGGTGGATGAAATCATTGCCACCGAAGAAGCCAATTTCAAATAATCCGGCTTTTTCTGGCAGAAAATTGCAGTTAAGTTGCCATGGGAACTTTCAATTGCGCTAAAACCGTGTAAAATATGGCCTGTTGGCTTCAAAAACCTGGAGGAACTATGGAGAACGTTTTCGTTTTTGACCACCCCCTGATCCAGCACAAAATTTCCCTGATGCGTGACAAGCGTACCACGACCAAGGAATTCCGTGAGTTGGTCTCAGAGGTTGCCATGCTGATGGCCTACGAGGTCACCCGTGACTTGCCGCTCAAGGAAGTCGAAATCGAGACCCCGGTGGCCATTGCCAGGACCAAGGTTCTGGCTGGCAAGAAGCTGGCGCTGGTCCCGATTCTCCGTGCAGGACTCGGTATGGTCGATGGCATGCTTAATTTACTGCCGATGGCCCGTGTCGGCCACATCGGCCTCTACCGTGATCCGAAAACGCTGGAGCCAGTCGAGTACTATTGCAAGCTGCCTGATGACATCCAGGAACGTGAAGTAGTCGTCCTCGACCCGATGCTGGCAACCGGCGGCTCCGCATCCTCAGCTGTGAGTTTCCTCAAGCAGAAGGGGATCCACAACATCAAGTTCATGTGCCTGATCGCAGCGCCGGAGGGCATTGAGCGCCTCCACCGCGACCATCCGGATGTACCGATCTTCTGTGCGGCGCAGGATACGAAGCTCAACGACCACGCCTACATCGTCCCAGGATTGGGCGATGCCGGGGACCGGCTCTTCGGGACCAAATAAAAGACCAGACAACCCAATGAAGGGTTGCCTTGAAACAAAGGCAGCCCTTCATTCATTTAAGCCCACCAGCCCGGCCCTTCGACCAGGCAACTCCCTATCATCGACGGACCCCCTAAGGCCCGCCATAAGGCAGGAAAACTTATGGATTACTGGAAAGATTTTTTCCGTGCGCTGCTTGAGCAGTTCCGCCCGAAACTTGAGTTGGACAACATTGGCGAAGACATCCTTCATGCCATTGTACCGCGCAACATTGGATCGATTGATGTATTTGGGTTCAATCTGATTATCAGCGATGCCACAATAGCCTCCTGGCTGGTCATGGCCATCATCTTGCTGGTTGCGATTTATTTGGGCCATAAGCCCCAGCGGGTTCCGGAGAAGAAACGGCAGCAGTTGGGGGAGGCGCTGGTCGACTTGCTGCTCAAGACCTGCCGTTCATCCAATATGACCTATGAGCAGGCAGAACAGGTCATCCCCTACGTAGGTACGATCGCGTTCTTCATCACCCTGACGAACCTGACCAGCATTTTCAAGATTCCGCCGCCGGCGAAAAACCCCGCTTTCCCAATAGCCTTGGCCGTGATCACGATCCTCTATGTCATCGTGATGTCGATCAAGTTTGTTGGCCTCAAAGGATTCTGGGCTTCACTGACGTATCCGAGCTCGGCTTTGCTGCCGTTCAAGATCCTCGACTTTTTCATCAAGCCCGTCTCGCTGTCCTTGCGTCTCTTTGGCAATGTCTTTGGCGCCTATATCCTGATGGAATTCATCTATATCGTTGTGCCGATGATCCTGCCTGGCCTTCTGGGCCTCTGGTTTGATATCGCCGATGGTATTTTGCAGGGGATTATTTTCACCTATCTCAGCATCACCTACATCGGTGAAGTGATTGAAAGCGCTCACGAATCAAAGCATCACAAAGAAGAACAGGCTAAGGCCAAGGCGAAAGGGAAGGCCAAGGCCTCGGTTTGATCGTACCATCATCCAGCCGGTTCTCCGGCTTGTTTCCCGTTTGATTTAATATCCAAGAGGAGGATTTTTTATGGATCACGGACTTATTGCAATTGGTGCTGGACTGGCTATCGCGCTGGCTGCTTTCGGCGCCGCTCTGGGCATCGGACTGGCTTCCGGCAAAGCGTTGGAAGCATCGGCCCGCCAACCGGAAATCGCCGGCAAGATCCAGGCTATGCTGATGACGGCGATCATTTTCATGGAAGCGACTGCGATTTATGCCCTGGTTGTCAGCCTCCTTTTGATTTTTGCATTCTGATCGAAGGCAAATTTCGGACCCGCTGATATTGGTACGTTAAAAAGGAGAAACCGCATGCCGTTCGTCATGATGTTTTCTGCGGAAGCATTGGCCAATTACGCTTCCTCAGCTGTTTTTACCATCATCAACCTGATGGTTTCATTTTTCATCCTTCACAGATTCTTGTTCAAGCCCTTGCTCAAGCTGCTTAGAAACCGGCGCGAATACGTCGCTTCCGAGCTGGAAGAGGCAGATGGCAAGCTCAAGGATGCCAATGAACAGATCGCTGCGGCTGAGATGCGGCTGCATCGGTCACACCAGGAAGCGGCTGATATCATTTCCAACGCCCGCAGCCAGGCCGAGATACAGAGCGAGGCGATCCTGTCAGATGCCCGCAAGGAGGCTGCTGCCATCCTGTCGCGAGCAGACAACGACATCTCCCGGATGCGGGTAACCATGCTCAATGGGATCCGCGATGAAGTAGCCGATCTGGCGGTTGCGATCGCCTCCAAAGTCATTGGCAAGGTCATGGACGAGAAGCGCCAGCGCGATCTGGTCGAGCAGTTTATTGATGCTGAAATGACCACGAGCAAGGCACCTGTAGCAGCAGGTGATTCCTCTGACGCTCAGAACGGGGTGAATGAGCATGCCTGATGCCAGTTTCCGTGTGATCCGGATCGTGACCTCGATCGCGATCGACCCGGAGAAAGCAAAAAATATCGCAGCCCGTTTTGCTGCCCATTTCAAAATCACCGAGTACGAAGTCCGTACCGAGGTGGACGATTCGATCATCGGCGGCATGATCATATTTGCCGGTGGGTATCGTTACGACTACAGCATCCGGGGCCAGCTGGGCCGGATCATGACCCAGCTCAAATCGCAAAAAGCCCTGGCCGGTGAGGAAGAGATCCCGGACGAGAACCTCAATGACCTGATCAAGGGCAACTTGACCGATGCGTTGAGCCTTTTCGACGAATCACCGGTCGCACCCGATGGCCAGGACATTTTCTTCGAAACAGAACCTTTGCCGATCGAAGGCGAAGATACAGGGACCAATCTGCTGGTTGATCGCCTGCGGGAGACCTTGGCGGATGTCACAGTCAATTCCGCCGTCGATGAAGTCGGCCAGGTCCTCAGGGTCGGTGACGGTGTTGCCTATGTCGAAGGCATGCAGAACTGCCGCAACAGCGAACTGATCATGTTCTCGCGCAAAACCTACGGCATCGCCATGAACCTGGAGGAAGACCAGATTGGTGTTGTCCTCCTGCAGGAGGATGAGGCGATTCACCAGGGCATGTTCTGCAAGCGCACCGGTACGACTGTATCCGTTCCGGTCGGCAAGGCGTTGCTTGGCCGTGTGGTGGATGCCCTGGGCAACCCGATCGATGGCCTGGGTGTGGTCCCGACGACCCGCCGCCGCCCGATTGAAGCCCAAGCTCCGGGCATTGTCGATCGCCAGCCGGTCACGACACCGATGCATACGGGAATCACTGCCATCGATGCCATGACGCCAATCGGCCGCGGCCAGCGCGAGCTGATCATCGGTGACCGCCAGACTGGTAAAACCGCAATCGCTCTCGATGCCATCCTGAACCAGAAAGGCAAAGGGGTCTACTGCATCTATGTCTCCATCGGCCAGAAAATGTCGACCACTGCTTCGGTTGTCAAGACATTGACGGACCGGGGCGCGATGGAATACACCACCATCGTCGTTGCCAGCGCCAGCAGTTCAGCGTCCATGCAATACGTCGCCCCCTACGCCGGTTGCGCCATGGCCGAAGAACTGATGTACAACGAAAAAGCCGATGTCCTGATTGTCTATGACGACCTGACCAAGCATGCCCAGGCCTACCGGGCGATTTCGCTGCTGCTGCGCCGTCCACCTGGCCGTGAAGCCTATCCTGGCGATGTGTTCTACCTGCACTCGCGTTTGCTCGAACGGGCAGCCCGTCTCAGTGAAACTTTGGGCGGCGGTTCGATCACCGCCTTGCCGATTGTCGAAACCCAGAGCGGTGATATTTCAGCCTACATCCCGACCAATGTCATTTCGATCACTGATGGCCAGATCTATCTCGAATCAGAACTCTTCTTTTCCGGCCAGCGGCCGGCGGTCAACGTGGGCTTATCTGTCTCCCGTGTCGGTGGGGCTGCCCAGTCCAAGGCCATGAAAAAAGTCTCTGGCCCGCTGCGCATCAACCTGGCTCAGTATCGTGAACTGGAGGCTTTCTCCCAGTTTGGGTCCGAGCTCGACGAAGAGACCCAGCGCCAGCTCAAGACCGGTGAACGTCTGACCGAGGTGCTCAAGCAGCCGCAATATTCGCCACTTGACATGGAACATCAAGTCATCATGCTTTTTTTGGCCAATCAGGGCTACCTGCTTGCCCTCGATAAGGAAGATGTGCGCGATTTCCTGGCCGATTTCTATCGGTTCCTGATCGACAGTCACCCGGCTCTGATCGAGGATTTGCGCCAAAGCCAGATTTTCACCGACGCGACCGCTGCCGCGATCAAAGCTGCCGTCGAGGAATTCCGCCAGACCTGGCAGCCGGAAGAATTGGATTATGGCACAGATTTCTGAAATCAAGAAAAGGATTAACAGCGTCAAGGACATCAAGCAGATGACCCGTGCGATGCAGCTGATCAGCGCGGTTAAAATGCGCCGTGCTCGCCAGCTCCTCGAACGGACTTTGCCGTTCTTCACGCTGTGTGCCGAGACCATCGTCGAGCTCGATGAGATGGGTATCGACTTCGAAAGCCGTTTTTTCACCCTGCGCCAGAAAAAGAAAGGCGAGACCTGGAAAATCGGCTATTTCGTCCTGACCGGTGACCAGGGTCTGGCTGGCGCGTACAACCTCAATGTTCTGAACACGACAGAAAAACATATCCAGTTCAAGACCGTCGACAACATCCAGAAAGGCCTGAACACGACGGTCAAACTGTACGTTGCCGGCAAAATCGGCAAGGAACGTCTGGAACGAAACGGTTTTGCCGTGATCGAAGACTTTGAGTACCCGATCAATGCTCCGACCTATTACCGCGCCCGGGACATTTCGGACTACATCCTCGACCTGTATGCCCGTGGTGAGCTGGACCTGGTCTATTTCATCTACACCAAGATGGAATCCGCAATCACGATGAAGCCTTTTGTCACCCGTGTTCTCCCGGTCAACCCCAAGGCCATGGCCGAGCTGATTCCCCCTGAGATGCAAGGCCTTAACCGAGGTATCCAGGCGACAGCCGAGGTTGAATTCACACCCTCCGTCGAAGCTGTTGTCGAATACCTGATCAATACGTATATGAACGCCATGGTGTATGGTGTCTTGACCGAGGCCTATGCCAGTGAGCAGACTGCCCGCATGACCGCCATGGATAATGCCACGAAAAACTCGGAAGACATGCTGTACAAGCTGACCCTGATGAACAACCAGGCCCGCCAGGCAAAAATCACCAATGACATTTCCGAAATTGTTGGGGGTGCGGAAGTCCTGGGCCAGGAAACAGCGCAAGCAAAACAGCGGGCATACGAACAAATGGAAGGTGAATAGAAACTTATGGCTACAGGCTATGTGACACAGATTATTGGCCCTGTCATCGACATCCGGTTTGCAGAGAACGAGATGCCCGCCATCAACGATGCCATCCGGGTCAAGAACGGCAAGGACATCGTAACCGTTGAAGTCATGCAGCAGCGCGGCAAAGGGATCGTCCGCTGCGTGGCTTTCGATCCTACCGAAGGCATGATCCGCGGCGCCGAAGCCATCTCTACCGGGTCCCCGATCAAAGTACCTGTCGGCGAAGGCATCACCGGCCGAATTTTCAATGTCCTCGGCGAACCGATCGACAAAGGTGGCGCGGTCAATGCCAGTGATTACTGGCCGATCCATCGCCCGGCTCCCAGTTACACGGACCAGACCCCGGAGGAGGCGATGCTTGAGACCGGCATCAAAGTCATCGACCTGCTCGTGCCCTACAGCCGGGGCGGCAAGATTGGCTTGTTTGGTGGAGCCGGTGTCGGTAAAACGATCCTGATTCTGGAGCTGATCCGCAACATTGCCAAGGTCCATGGTGGCTATTCGGTCTTTACCGGTGTCGGTGAACGGTCTCGGGAAGGCAATGACCTCTGGAATGAGATGACGGAGTCCGGCGTCATCGACAAGACGGTTCTCGTTTTCGGCCAGATGAATGAAAGCGCCGGTGTGCGTATGCGTGTCCCCCTGACCGGACTGACCATTGCCGAATATTTCCGCGATGTCAAGAACAAGGATGTCCTTTTATTCATCGATAATATTTTCCGTTTCATTCAGGCTGGCTCAGAGGTGTCTGCCCTGCTAGGCCGGGTACCATCTGCCGTTGGTTACCAGCCAACCTTGGCCAACGAAGTGGGTGCCCTGCAGGAGCGGATCACCTCAACGCGCAAAGGCTCGATCACTTCGATCCAGGCGGTTTATGTCCCGGCGGATGACCTGACAGACCCGGCTCCGGCTACGACCTTTGCCCATCTCGATGCCATCACCGTCTTGTCCCGTGCGGTTGTCGAACTCGGCATTTATCCTGCGGTTGATCCGCTCGAGTCCTCTTCGCGCATCCTGTCTGAATCCGTTGTCGGCCCGACCCATTACCGGGTGGTCCGGCGGGTCCAGGAGACTTTGCAGCGCTATAAAGAACTGCAGGACATCATTGCCATCCTCGGCATGGAAGAGCTCAGTGATACTGACAAAGTTACTGTCAATCGGGCCCGCAAGATCCAGCGATTCCTGTCCCAGCCGTTTTTTGTCACCCAGGACATGACCGGGATCGAAGGCCGCTATGTCCCGGTCGAGCAGACCGTACGGGGATTTGGTGAAATCATCACCGGTGGCGTGGACCACATCCCCGAGCAGTTCTTCTACATGAAAGGCTCGATTGATGATGTCTACAGCGCCTTCAAGGCATCCCGCTGAAGAATGACATTGGGAGACGACTGAACCATGGCATCTGAAGACACGATCCGGCTCGAAATTGTCACACCCTATGACCTGATCTATGACGGTCATGCCGACATGGTCGTCGTAACAGCCGCCGACGGCGAAATCGGTATCTTGCCAGGGCATACAGCCATGTTTGCAGCGCTCAAGGACGGCGAAATCCGGTTCAGGATGGGTGAGGAATGGCAGATTTTGTCTGCCAGCATCGGCTATGCCGAAATTTCCCCGGATTTGACCATCGTTGTTGTCAACTCGGCCGAGTGGCTGGACAAGATTGATGTTGCCCGGGCCCAGCGATCCCTGGAACGAGCCCAAAAGCGGTTGGCCGATCCCCAGACCAGCATCCTGGAACGTCGCCGGTCTTACAACTCCGTGGCCAGGGCGACGAATCGCATCAAGGTTGCTGGCCGTTATGACAAAAGTAGAAAACACCTCGGTGAATCGTGACGCCAGACCGGGGACACTAGCCTTCAATCTGCTGCAAAGTAGAAGGCCTGGTCGGCAAATTCGATCCGGCATCGATCTGGCAGCAAATAGGTCTCCAGTTTATTCAGGCGCCGGCCATCGAGGCTGGTGCCATTTTTTGAACCCAGATCCGTGATGAAAAATGATCCCTCGCGCCGGGTGATCCGGGCGTGTCTCCGGCCAACCGAGGCAGTCGGCAAAGGCAAGTCACAAATGGCATCATCCCTGCCGACCAGGAATTCATCAACCAGGATATAAGCCCGGAGGCCCTCCATTTCCTGAGGCGTCCCTGGCATTCCGAGCGACAAAAGACCCAGCCGGTAGGCTGACTGCTGGACCTGGATCAGTTCAGTCTGGTCGGATGCTCCTGCTGCACTGGCCTGGGCTGGAGCGGAGGGGACCTTTTTGGCTGTCCCCTTCCTGGTTGCATGCACAAGCATCTGGTGCCAGATGCCAGAGACATAGAGGTCCAAGAGCAGCAGGGTGATGGCTGATCCTCCCAGGATGAGATATCCCCAGGATCTGAACGGCTCTGGAATGACGAAGCCAGAAGACCATTGGTTGTCACCGTAGGGAGGGACCTGGATGAGAACCCAGAGGATGGGTAAAACCAAATGTGCGACTACAAGGTAAAGCCTTGACCAGCTGAAGGTACGACTTTGTCTGCCTGGCACTGGCTGACACTCACTTTTGCCACGTTCATCTGTCTGAAGTGCATGTAATGGCTGTTGCTCGCCAGTCAGATTGATGCCAGCCATGGCTGGACTTTTGCTCTGAACCAGCATTAAAAACGAGTCCAACGATTCCTGATCCATATGATAAGCCCCGGCTATGGATCGAATCAAGGCCTCGAGCGAATTGGATCCTCCTTGCCGGTTTACTGGCAGGATCATCAGTCTGACTTGCCCGGTAGATGGGTCGAAAAAGACATGTCCCGGTTCCAGCAGGATCTGTGATCTGGAAAACAGGGCATCGATCGCCTTGTCATAAGCTTCCAAAATGGCTGTGAGACGGCTCTTCCCCAGTTCTGGCAGGTACTGGCTCTTGGCATCGATGCTTTCTGCCGTGGCAAGACCTGACAGGTCCAAGACCAGTTGGCTGGTTCCGTTTTTGACCCGGATGGCCGTTTCGAGCGCCCAGCCGGGTCTGGACTGGATCAGGAAATCCAACTGGAAATCCACCCAGCTTTCGCCTTTATCCAGGGTGTACACGACTTGATTGGGCCTGATTGACTGTTCCAGCATCATCGAGCCAGACCTCCTAAGGTTGATCAGTGGCTTTGAGTTCTTCGATGATCGACTCTTTGAACACAGAGTCGATCAGGTCGCCGGCATATTGGCTCAGTGCGTCGCGAAACAACATGGCCACCGTCAGCATGACGGCGATGATGATGACCATTTCGAGCGTTCCGAAACCCTTTTTCGAACGTACAGGTTTGGTAATCTGCATGGTTTTCATGGATCATTCCTCCTACAGGATCATTAGGGATAAGGATGGCCAGCCTGCCAGGGTCAAGACAGCCAGGAGATCAATCATCATAGGGAACAAGAGGAGCAGGGATTTCTCTTCCAGCTCGCGGCGACGGCCCGTTCGCAGCAATTGCCTGGAGTTGGCAGACATCAGGGCCAGCAGGTTGAGGATTTCGCTGCTGCCTTCTCGTTCATACCGGGCCAGTCCATGCCAGAAAGATTGGATTTCCGGTACTGGACAACGCAGTGCCAATTGCTCAGTGATCCAGTAGGTGGGACGGCCACCTTCGCTTTGCTGACGGAAATAAGCAAGGTCCTGGCTCAAGACACTGTCCGGATCACTGGCGCGCCAGAGTTCGCCGGCTTCGCGCAGGACACGCGTGACTGAAAAACCAGAGAGCAGACCATTGACCAGCCAGGTGAGAAACAAGGGATAGATGAGTCGGTACTGATTGGACAGCCGATGCCTGTTGCGGACCAGAAGCAGATCCTGGGTTATAGAGACGGCCAGAGGGATCGCTGGAATGAGCAGGATGGAAGCAGAGCCAGCTGCAAACCAGATCAGGACAAGCAGAAAGGCCGCTAGTATCAGCCTGATCTTGTATTGAAAATAAGATTTTGCCAGGTCGGGAGATTGGGCCAGGGCTCGGCTGACAGGCTGGACCATCCGTTGAAAGGGCGGGAATTGGTACGCTCTGGCAACGACCTGGCCCCAGTGGTGCAAAGCCTGAAGTTGAATCTGACTGATCGCTGGCTCTGGTTTTTGACCTCCGGAGACAGACGGCGGGTTGCGACTGATGGTAGCTGTCAGGACCAAGGCGAGACAGGCCGCCAGATAAGCGAGGGCATAGACCGCTTGCGATCTGGGATCAGACACCAGCTGGATCCTCTCCTGTGCAGGAATCATCACCAGGATGCCTTTGGCCAGGACAAAAGGCATCAGGGCCAGGATCCAGGCCTCGGCGATTTTCTGGCTGTGATCTGCCCGGACCTCACGCTCCAGTGTCAGGAATTCCAGCAGGGACTGGTGACTGTCCCGGACGAAACGGTCAAGCCGACCCCCCATTTCAGCCAATTTTGGCAAGGCGAGGATGACCGGGCGTAGATGGGGACTGGGAAACTCGTCCAGCAAAAGATGCAGCGCCTGGGCCAGATTGCCGCGCAAACTGATCTGCCGGGCCATCCGGCGCAGAGCGGCCCAATAAGCAGGATCTGAACGGGCCAGATTCTGGCGATCTTGCTCCTTGATATAATTAAGACTGGCTTTATCGAGTGTTTCGCCAACCGAAAGCCGGGAAGAAAGGAAGGCCAGCAATTCCAGATAGTGTGCTTCGACACGGGTGGCTGTTTGATACCGAAAAAGCCGATTGAACAGAAAGTAAAATACGATGCCTGACTGGGCCGCCAGGACCAGGCGCCAAGGCAACGCGAGAGGGAAAAACAGACTGGAAACTAAAGCTAACGCAGCTGCGGCCAAGATCTGTCCTGCTTGACCCGCCAGGCGTTGCCGAAAGGCTGCAGACTGTCCCCAATCCAATACCATGCCCAGACCTCCTGTTCTAGTCATTGAGTGAGACTGGCTCCAGTTCGAAACCAGAACCAGAGCCAGCATTGACCCGGCAAATCTGGCAGACTCGTCGAACCCCTTCCGGAGTGCGTTCCAGATGAACGATCAACTGGAGAGCGGAAGAGACCAGCCGTACGATCGCATCCCAGGGCAAATGGATTTCCATCAGAACCATCAGCCCAAGCCTTTCCAGCATTTCCAGGGCAGAATTGGCATGTCCGGTCGACATGGAACCTGGATGGCCTGTGTTCATGGCTTGGAGCATGGCAAAGACTTCAGCGCCGCGGACTTCGCCCACCAGAATCCGGTCGGGCCGCATGCGCAGAGCTGACTGGATTAACGCGCCGAGGGAAATTTCACCTTTCTGGTCTGGGCCGGGCTGGCGGGACTCCAGCCTGACCCGGTTCGGCAAATCTTTGAGATCAAGTTCAGCGGAATCTTCAATTGTAATCACCCGCTCTTGACGGGGAATGCAGGCAGACAAGGCATTGAGAAACGTGGTCTTGCCGGTTCCAGTCCCCCCGGAAATGAACAGGTTCTGGCGAGCCTTCACTGCCGCTGCCAGGTAGTCAGCTTCAGCTTGGCTGAGGAACCCGGCCTGGACCAGCTCAGGCAGTTCAGGCTTTACGCCGCTGAATTTCCGGATGGACAGGACAGGGCCTTCCGGAGCAACTGGCGGTAAAACCGCATGGACCCTGCAACCATCTGCCAGACGCAGGCTGGCAATCGGTTCCTTTTCATTGATCAGGCGGTTGGCCTGACCAAAATAGCGGCTGATCATGCCGGCCAGGTGTTCGGCATGGTCAAACTGCAGGGGGGACGGGCTGATCCGGCCGGACATCTCGACAAAAACCTGATGGGGCCCGTTGACCATGATTTCCGTGACAGCGGGGTCATCCATCAGGGGCTGGAGGACATCGAGCCCGCGCATGGCATGGAACAGGCGGTCAACGATCGCCTGAATGTCTAAAACGCCCAGACGCGAACCGGAATAGTGGTCCAGTACGACATTGAGGATCAATTTGCGCAGCTTCTTGTCGTCATCGGGTTCGGGCCGAATATCCTGAAGCTGGAGGACGCGGTCGATCAGGCGCTGGCGCGTGGCATAATCTGGCATCATGGCAAAGCTCCTCTCTCCTGAGATGAAGGTTGATTGAACCGGTCAGGATCCTTGCTGCCCGGAGACTTCATTTCAAAGATCTGGCAGCTGGCAGGCAGTCGGGCGATCAGCTCCCCGAGTTCCCGCTGTGCGCACTGGCTGGCCCAGTCAGATTCAGGAACCAGATAGACAGCCAGCTGATCAGCCAGGACGGCAATCTGTGCGACCCGGCTGAAGGATAACCCTTGGCAGTCAACAAGAACCCGTGGTTGTTGGGCCGGCGCGATCGATTCGCCTCCCGACAGCAGGCGGATTTTTTCCCGGACCAGAATGACAATAGACTTCAGCCAGGTGGCATCGGCCAGTACGAGATCATCTGAACGCTCTGCCGGCCGGAATTGCCAATACCCCCTGGCGTGCTGTTCCAGATAGGTACCCAGTTCACCAGGTGAAAGAGCATCACCATTGGCTAGCCGCAATAACAGGTGTGTCAGGTTTGGACCGTTTCCAGGTGCCTGGACCAGTTTCATCCGGTAGTTGGGCATCATGGGCAAGTAGAATACCTCATGACCTGCGAGGCGTTGCTGGTCCAGCCAGTTTTGAACAAAGGCGGCATGTCCTTCCCAACCCAGATCGAGAGCGATCGTCAAATGAAGTGAAACAGGTTTGCCAGTTGCCTGCTGCGAGTCGATATCCAGGCCGGTTTCCTGGCTGTTCTCTCCAGCAGAAATCTGCGCTCTCAGGATGCCGGCCATCTGGCTGGCCGGCATCAGGCGATACAGGGTGGCGGAATCGCGGGCATGGGCTGGCATGAAATCCAGCCACGGAACCCAGTGGATGGATGTCCCATCCAAACCCTCCTGCCGGAGGATCTCGCTTAGTGCCGGATCGGCAACAACCACGATGCCGTTTTCCGCCAGTGCCTCTATCTCCTGGACTAGCCTGGGATGACTGGCTGATTTGGCCAGAACCGGACGATCCAGCAAGTGGACAAGACGCTCCGCCAGGCGACTGGCATAGTATGGATCACGATCGATCAGAAGAATGGGCTGCACACATGATCACCTCGCTGTTTACCTGCCCTGGCCACCTGCTTGTGTGGCCAGGCCTGTGCTTGGGATTCTAGCGCGGAGACTGGGGTCAGCGGTCTGCGATCGTACGACAAAAACCGCCAGAAACCGACAAGCAAAAACGCCGGTCCTACAGCGTGCAGGAGACCGGCGCTTTTTCATTCGACAAGACGGATTTTTATGGGCCTGAACAGGTGATGCGGATCTGGATCAGCTGGCCAAGTCGCGCAAAACCTTCAGGAAGTGCTCGATATCTTCAGCGGTGATCCAGTAGTGACAGACCAAACGGAAAACGCCATCATCAGCGCCGTTGACCAGAATATGGCGTTGTTTCAGTTCGTTGACGAGACTGTCTGCTGACACAGGATACTGGTCAAGCCGGAAAAAGACCATGTTGATCTGAGGTGAACGCTCGATCTGGAACCAGCTGTCACCGTGAGTTGCCAATTTCTGGGCCAGGTAGCGGGCGTTCTGGTGGTCCTGGTCCAGACGGCGAGTCATCTCCCGGAGGGCCAGCAATCCAGCCGCAGCCAACACACCTGCCTGGCGCATGCCGCCGCCCAGGATCTTGCGTTTGCGCCGCGCCAGGTCGATCACGTGCCTTGGACCAGCCAGAATCGAACCGACAGGTGCGCAAAGTCCCTTGGACAGGCAAAACATGACGGTGTCAGCTTCGCCGGCCAGATCGGACGCCGGAATCCCAAGGGCTGTCGCTGCATTGAACAAACGGGCACCGTCCAGATGGACCGGGATCTGGTAACGAGTGGCCAACGCACGGACCGCCTGCATGTAAGCCAGGTCAAGCACGGTGCCGTCCGAGTCGGCATTTTCCAGACAGATCAGCCGGGTCGTCGGACTGTGGATGTCCTCCGGGGTTTTGCGGATGGTGGCTTCGATCTGGTGGAGGCTCATCCTGCCGTTTTCCACCGGCAGGCAGCGCAGCTGGACGCTGGACAGAAGCGCTGCCGCGCCCGCCTCGTGCCAGACGATATGGCAGCGGTCTGACAGAATGATTTCGTCACTGGGCTGGGTCTGGGCCATGATCGCCAGCTGGTTGCCCATGGTCCCACTGGCCACAAACAGAGCGGCTTCCTTGCCCAGCATCTCGGCGGCACTTTTTTCCAGCTCCAAAACAGTCGGGTCATCGCCGTATACATCATCACCGACCACAGCTTCTGCCATCGCCTGGCGCATGGCATCGGTTGGCCAGGTCACCGTATCGCTGCGCAAATCCATCCATTTCCCCATCATGTTCGAGTATCCTCCTGATCCGAGATTGCCTGGGCGAATGGAATTAATGGATCGGCCAGGTCGTTATGGGTCCATTATACTCAAGTTGGCGGTGAGTGAACCGCAGACACGGGCTGGTTGCAAAAAAATGGCTCACAGTGTATCATGGGCTCGTCGCAACCTTTTTGACACTTAGGTCGCCTGGGTTACCGACAGTAATTTCATATCGGATCATCTTATCAAGAGTGGCGGAGGGACTGGCCCTTTGAAGCCCGGCAACCGCGGTCAAGCAGCGGTGCCAATTCCAGCAGGTGAAAGCCTGGCAGATGAGGATTGTTTTTTGTATGACCAAGCCTCTTCGCCAGAAGAGGTTTTTTTATTTCAAGTGGCGCCCATTCCCCGCGCCAGAAAGGCAGGACCATTCATGAAACGAGAAGGACACTGGCTGTTTTCGTCAGAATCAGTGACGGAGGGCCATCCGGATAAAATGTGCGACCAGATCTCTGATGCGATCCTGGATGCCATCCTCGAGCAGGATCCCAAAGCGAGAGTGGCCTGCGAAACAGCAACCACAACCGGCATGGTCATCGTCATGGGCGAGGTGACGACCAGCGCCTATGTCGATATCCAGGGCATTGTGCGTGACACCGTCAGGAACATCGGCTACACCGGCCACGAGGCGGGATTTGACGCCGATGCCTGTGCTGTGCTGACCACCATCCACGAACAATCGCCAGACATCGCGATGGGTGTCGACCATTCCCTGGAAAACCGTGCCGGCGAAGATTCTGACGAGTTGGCGACCGGTGCCGGCGACCAGGGCATGATGTTTGGCTTTGCCAATACCGACACACTGGAGCTGATGCCGCTGCCGATCTCCCTGGCCCATGCTCTGACCCGGCGCCTGGCCGAGGTCAGAAAGACCGGCATGGCGGATTTCCTGCGCCCGGATGGCAAGGCCCAGGTCACTGTAGCCTACGACGGGATCAAACCCGTCCACATCGACACCGTGGTCGTATCCACCCAGCACAGCGAATCGGTCAGCTCCAAAGTCTTGGCCGAAGCGATCCGCGAACTGGTGATCGACCCGGTGATTCCCGAGGACTTGATCGATGAGAAGACCCGCATCCTGATCAATCCGACCGGGCGTTTTGTCATCGGGGGCCCTCAGGGCGATTCAGGCCTGACTGGCCGCAAGATCATTGTCGATACCTATGGCGGCTATGCCCGCCATGGCGGCGGCGCTTTTTCCGGCAAAGACCCGACCAAGGTTGACCGCTCGGCTGCCTATGCCGCGCGCCATGTTGCCAAAAACATTGTCGCTGCCGGGCTCGCGGAGTCGTGTGAAATCCAGCTGGCCTATGCCATTGGCGTGGCTCATCCGGTCTCGGTCATGGTGGATACATTCGGTACCGGATTGATTGCGGATTCGCGGATTGTCGAACTCATCGCCAAGCATTTTGACCTGCGCCCGGCGGCGATCATCCGGGATCTCGACTTGCTGCGCCCGATCTATCGCCAGGTGGCAGCCTATGGCCATCTGGGCCGCCCGGATCTCGACTTGCCTTGGGAACGGACTGACAAAGCCGCAGCCCTGCGCGCCGATGCCGGAATCTGAGATTTCACTCCAAGGGCAGATCGAAGAGATCATCTTCGAAAATGAAGTCAGTGGCTACAAGGTCCTGGCGATCAGTGGCAGGGAAAATTTCATCGCCGTCGGCCAGTTCCCAGGTGTCACGCCAGGAGAACTGGTTGAATTGACTGGCGAATGGGTCGAGCACCCCAAGCACGGCCGCCAATTCAAGGCGAGCCATCTTAAGCCTGTGCTACCCGATACAGAAGATGCGATATACCATTACCTCAGTTCCGGCCTGATCAAAGGGATTGGCCCCCGTACTGCTGCCCGCCTGATCAGCCTGTTCGGGGCCAAGACGCTCGATGTCCTGCGACATGAACCGGAGAAAGTGGCACGGATCAAGGGGATCGGCGGCAAAAAAGCGGAGAGAATTGCAGCCCAGCTGGCGGAGAAGCTCGAATATCAGGAGCTGGTCCTGTTTTTATCGCCGCATGGAATCGGCACCGGCCTGATCTTCAGGATCTACCGGACTTGGGGTTCTCTGGCCGTGGACCGCATCCGCATCAACCCCTATGACCTGGCCGAGGAAATCGACGGCATTGGATTTTTGACGGCCGACCGGATTGCCTTGTCCCTGGGTGTGACGCCGGATCACCCGGAACGGCTCGCAGGTGCTTTGAAACACCAGCAGCTACAGGCAGTCTACCAGGGTCATACTTGGCTGCCACGTGAGGAACTGCTGCTGCAATCCGCCCAGATGCTGGAACGTCCACCGGCTGATCTGGAACCTGTCCTGGAGAACCTCGTCCAGACTGGCCAGCTGGTCGCTTTTGACGATCTGGCGGGATCAACGACTGCCGGCATCAGAGCCTTCGCACCGCTGCTTGCAGATGAAACACCTCTGTCAGGCCGTCGCCTGGCCTTGCCAATCTATTACCAGATGGAAAAATCAGCTGCTCGTCGTCTCATGAGCCTGCTCCAGACGGCGCCATCCTGTTTTTCCTCCTGGCAGGATGAAACAGCAGCCGTGGGCATCATCGCGGAAACCAGCGATGAACTGGGACTGGAGCTGGCACCTGAACAATCACTGGCTCTGAAAATGGCCTTGCGAGAGCCTTTTTCCATCCTCACAGGTGGACCTGGAACGGGTAAAACCACCATCATCCGAGTCTTGACAGACTGCTTCAAACGCAAGGGGGGCAAAGTGCTGCTGGCTGCTCCCACAGGACGAGCTGCCCGGCGCCTTTCCGAACTGACTGGCTGCCCGGCACAGACCCTGCACCGTATGCTGGCCCTGCCCTTTGGTGGCCAGTCTGGTCCGGCCGATGGTGCCGCAGCCTGGCTGGAAATGAGTGGGGATGTTTCCCTGAATTGCGATCTGCTGGTGGTCGATGAGGTCTCCATGCTCGACATCGTCTTGTTTCGTAGCTTGCTTGATGCCGTCATTCCCGGGACTCGGGTTCTACTGGTTGGCGATGCCGACCAGCTGCCGGCGATTGGGCCCGGCCAGGTTCTTCTAGATCTGCTCGCCAGTGGGAGCATTCCGGCTGTCCGCCTGACTCAGGTTTTCCGCCAGTCAGCCCAGAGCCTGATTGTCAGAAACGCCCACCAAATCCTGAAGGGTCAGAAGCTGGAGCTGGATCAAAGCTTTGCCAGCAATTTCATCTTTGTGGTCAAAGACCAGGCAGACACGATGGCCCAGGCGGTGATCAAGCTTTACAGCGAGATCTTGCCCCAGCAATACGGCTATGATCCACAAAAGGATGTCCAAGTCCTGACCCCCTCCCATAAAGGCCCTGCTGGCACAGTCGCCCTGAATCAGACCTTGCAAAGCCCGGTAGACGAAGAACAGGCCATTAATGCCCATGGTGTCCGTTTCGGACTGGGTGATAAGGTCATGCAGATGAAAAACCAGTATGAGCTGGGCTGGACGCTGGTTGGCGCAGAAGCTGGCAAGCCGGATAAAGGTAAAGGTGTCTTTAACGGTGAGGCTGGCATCGTCACCCATCTGGACACGGAAGAAGACGAATTGACTGTTTTATTCGACGATGGCAGGGAAGTTCGTTATGACCGGGGGGCACTGGAAGATCTGGACCTTGCCTATGCCATCACCATCCACAAAAGCCAGGGTAGCGAGTATCCGGTCGTCATCCTCGTCATTCCGCCTACAGCGCCGCGTCTCTTGACGCGCAATTTACTGTACACGGCGGTGACCCGGGCCAGGCAAAAACTGCTGCTGGTCACTTCCCGCGCGGTACAAGCCAGCATGCTGGCCAATAACCAGACCAACAGCCGCAACACCAGCCTGAAGGAGTGGCTGGTCTGCATGAAATCGCGGCAACCAGGCTGTGATGTTTGATCACACCCGCCTATCTGAGATCCTTTTTCCAGATACCTGCCTGATTTGCCGGCGTAGTGTCAGCGCCAGCAGCGGCATCCCCAATTTATGCCGCCAATGCCTGGGCAAAATGCCTTGGCGGACAAGAGATGGCGTCATGCCCTGGCCTGATGACTTGACTATAGCATGGCCAGGGCAACCAGAACCTTCGGCGCCCAATCGTCTGGAATCGCTCCTCAGGCAGAGTGAAATCATCGTCGCCTGCAATTACGAACCGCCTATCCGTGATGGTCTGCTGGCTTTGAAATTCTCCGATGCCAGTGAATGGCATCGGCTACTGGCTGGTTTACTGGCCCAGGCTGTCCGGAGAAGGCCGCAGCGATTTTCTGCTGTCGTTGCCGTTCCCCTCCATGACCGGCGACTGGCCGAGCGCGGGTATAACCAGGCAGGTCTTCTGGCTCAGGCACTGGCAACAGAGCTGGACTTGCCGGACTGGTCAGGCTGGCTTAGCCGGACCAGGCAGACGGAGCGCCAGAGCGCACAGCTGAGCCGCCAGGCCCGGCTCGCCAATCTGGCCGGAGCGTTTGCCTGGTCAGGACCTTTCGATTTGCGTTCTGCTCGAGTCTTGCTGGTCGATGACATCCTGACCACAGGGGCAACCCTGGCCGCGGCTGCCTGGCCACTTTTTGCGCACGGTGCATCTGTGACAGGCTTGGTGGTCGCATCCAGTCACCACAGCTTTGTCTCTGGGCCTGGCCAAGAGCCAGGACATCGTCCCCGCCAGACAACATAGTGGCAAGCCTGCACACAAGGTGCGGGTTCACAAAAGCCCCGCCAGACGGTATACTGAAGACAGCCTGGAATGCTCGTATCCTTTCAGTTTTTGAACCAACATGACGTAAACGGGAGTCTGGAGTTAGTGTGGAAGACGGTCAGGTCTCCAAGCCACGGCTTGACAGAGAAAGACCAGATGCCACCGCAGGACACCCACCTGGCAAGATGCTAGGTGTCAAAAAGAAAGGGACGGCATCCCGGGTCTTTTCGCGCTCAAGTGGATTGTACTGGAAAATGTTGCCTGGATTACCGGGTTGGCCCCTGATCTATGGTATACTTTAGCGCAAAAATCTGTATGAAATGCATCCAGCCGGAGCATGTGGCTAATGTCACACATCGTGATCCGGATGGTGCAAGAGGTGAACTCCATGGGATTGCTCGCCGATGCGAAATCCATCGTCCAGCGTGACCCGGCGGCCAAGAATATCTGGACCGTCCTTCTTTTATATCCGGGTTTCCACATCCTGATCTACCATCGTCTGGCACACTGGTTCTACCGCCACCATCTGCATCTGTTTGCCCGCTGGATTTCCCAGTCCGGCCGCTTCTGGACCGGGATCGAAATCCATCCGGGGGCTAAGATCGGCAAAGGGCTATTCTTCGACCATGGCATGGGAATAGTCATTGGTGAAACGGCCGAGATCGGTGACAACTGTACGATTTTCCATGGGGTCACACTCGGTGGTACCGGCAAGGACAAGGGCAAGCGCCACCCGACGCTGGGCAACAATGTCCTGATCGGGGCGGGCGCCAAGCTGCTCGGCCCCTTCCGGGTCGGAGACAATGCGATGATCGGGGCCAATTCTGTCGTGCTCCATGAAGTCCCCGACAATGGCACCGTCGTCGGGGTTCCCGGCAGACTGGTCCGCCACAAGGGCAAACCAGTCAATCATGGTGCTTTGCTCGACCATGACCGGGTGCCGGATCCGATGGAACAGGAGCTTTGCCAGCTCCTCCACCGAGTGGCATCCTTGGAAAGGGCCTTGACCGAGTATACGGGCCACGAAATCCACAATCCATTCAAGGACCGGCTGACAAGCCTGTCCTGTCCCGTACCGCCACCGGCCAAATCCCACACAAAAGATGCAAACTGATTTTTGGAGGCCAGCCACTGTGATTCGCATTTTCAACACCGAAACCCGCAGCAAGGAAGAACTCAAGACCATCGAACCCGGCAAGGTCAAGATGTACGTCTGTGGCCCGACCGTCTACAATTTTTTCCACCTGGGCAATGCCCGCCCTTTCATTACCTATGATACCTTCCGCCGTTTCCTCATGTACCGGGGTTATTCGGTTGATTATGTCCAGAATTTCACGGACATCGATGACAAGATGATCAAACGGGCCAACGAGGAGGGCATTACCGTCCGCGAACTGGCAGACCGTTTTATCAGCGAGTATTTCAAAGATGCCGACGGGCTCAACATCAAGCGGGCCACCGTCCATCCCCGGGCCACTGACTCCATGGACGAGATCATTGCCATCATCAAGACCCTGGAAGAAAAAGACTTTGCTTATGTCGCCGAGGACGGCGTTTATTTTGACACCCAGAAATTTGCCCCTTATGGCAAGCTGTCGCATCACAAGCTCGACGAGCTGGAGGCCGGGGCCAGTGACCGTCTCGGTTCTTCCGACCAGGGCAAGCGCCATCCGATGGACTTTGCCCTCTGGAAATTCAAAAAACCGGGCGAACCGACCTGGGACAGTCCCTGGGGCGAAGGCCGCCCCGGCTGGCACATCGAATGCTCAGCCATGGTCAGAAAACACCTCGGGGAAACGATCGACATCCACGGCGGCGGCCAGGACCTCGTTTTCCCGCACCATGAAAATGAAATTGCCCAGAGTGAGGCAGCCAATGGCAAGCCATTCGTGCATTACTGGATGCACAATGGATTCATCAATGTCGACCAGGAGAAAATGTCGAAATCAGCAGGCAATTTCTTTACCGTCCGCGACCTCGTCCAGCAATACAGTTATGACGTCCTGCGCTTTTTCATGCTCACTGGCCATTACCGCATGCCGATCAACTTCTCGGCTGAGTTACTGACCGCGGCCCAGAATGGCTGGGAGCGGATCAAGACCTGCGTGGAAAACCTCGATTTTGTTGCAGCCCATGCCACTGCTGATCCGGTCGATCAGGCCGGACCCGTTGCGGCCAGCCTGCTGGATGCGTGCAGCCAGGCTCGTGCCGGCTTCATCGCCGCCATGGAGGATGACCTGAATACAGCCGATGCCCTGGCAGCCATTTTTGAACTCGTCCGGGCTGCGAATACCGCTGCTGCTGTGCAAGGCCTCGATCCGGCAGCCTTGAAAACTGCCGCAGCAACCCTGAGGGAGTTGCTCGATGTCCTTGGCTTGAACCCGAACCGGGGCGAGGACATTCCCGCTGAGGTTCTCGCTCTGGTCGAGGAACGAACCGCCGCCAAGAAGGCGCGTGATTTCCAGAAAGCCGATGCATTGCGTGCCCAAGTGCTTGACCTGGGCTTCGAAATCAAGGATACCCCGCAAGGACCGAAAGTCAGCCCACGATGATCCGGGCTGATTTCAAAGGAGACTGGAGGGAGTTGCCGGTGTCGACCTTGGCCTACATCGGCGACGCCGTGTATGAGTTGTATGTCCGGTTGTCTCTTTGCCGGCGCAGTGTATTCAATTCAGGCGAGCTACATCGCCAGGCCATCCGCCTGGTCAAGGCATCCGCCCAGGCTGAAGGCGCCAAATCCATCCTGCCGCTGTTAAATGAAGCAGAAGAGGCAATTTTCCGCCGTGGCCGCAACAGCCAGCCATCGAGCCAATCCAAAAGCGCCGATCCGGTCGATTACCGGATGGCAACCGGGCTGGAAGCCCTGATCGGTTATTTGTACTTGAACAATGAAGAAGAACGGCTTTTGCAACTGATGCAAATCCTGGTGGAGGAAAAACACAATGTCCAGACCGAACAACCCTGATCATGGCTTTGGCCGCGAGGGTGACCGCAAACACAGACCGGGTGGAGAACATTCCGGACAATCCCAGAATCGCCCCGGCCGCCGCGACGCTGGGCCGGGCTCCCATCAGGAAGACCGGGGACCACGTCAGCCACGCAAGCCTTTTGCCGGTGGCGACCGTCCCAGCTACGGCGACCGCGCTCCCCGCGGCGACCGCCCCAGTTACGGCGATCGCGCTCCCCGCGGCGACCGTCCCAGCTACGGCGACCGCGCTCCCCGCGGCGACCGCCCCAGTTACGGCGACCGTGCGCCCAGCGGCGACCGTCCCAGCTACGGCGACCGTGCGCCCCGCGGCGATCGTCCCAGCTACGGCGACCGCGCACCCCGCGGCGACCGTCCTAGCTATGGCGATCGCGCGCCCCGCGGCGACCGTCCCAGCTACGGCGACCGCGCACCCCGCGGCGACCGTCCTAGCTATGGCGATCGCGCGCCCCGCGGCGACCGTCCCAGCTACGGCGACCGTGCGCCCCGCGGCGATCGTCCCAGCTACGGCGACCGTGCGCCCCGCGGCGATCGTCCCAGCTACGGCGACCGTGCGCCCCGCGGCGATCGTCCCAGCTACGGCGACCGTGCGCCCCGCGGCGACCGTCCCAGCTACGGTGACCGTTCTGGAAGCAGTGAGCGGCCTTTCCGTAAAGAGCGCCGCGATGAGTCTGATTTCGAATCCACCCCATCCAGTGCTTTCCGATCGCCGCCACCGACACCGACCTTCATTCGCAAAGTCGCCAAGGACCTGCCTTCAGAACCTGCAGTCAGCATAGACGCCCAGGTTGAAGAAAACCTTGAGCCAGAGGCTGGTTCGCCAGATCGGCTCGAAGGCCGCAATCCCATCCAGGAAGCTCTCAAGGCTGGCCGCTCTTTCAACAAGCTGTGGGTAGCTAAAAGAGATGGCAAGCCAGACATGATCTTAGCTCGCATTGTGGCTCAGGCCAGGGAAGCGGGTGCAGTGGTTATGGAAGTTGAGCGCAAGATCCTCGACCAGATGTCTGAGACGAAAGCCCATCAGGGTGTTATCGCTCAGGTGGCAGCTCATGAATATGTTGAATTGGACGATTTGCTGGCCTCTATTCGGGAAAAGGGTGAAACACCTTTCCTGGTGATGCTGGACGAACTGCAAGATGGCTACAACCTCGGATCCGTGCTGAGAATTGCAGATGCGGCAGGGGTTCATGGTGTCATTATTCCCGAACGTCGTTCCGTCGGTCTGGATAGCACTGTGGCCAAGGCCTCGGCAGGTGCGATCGAACATGTTCCGGTTTGCCGGGTTGGCAACCTGACCCAGACCGTCTTGAAGCTCAAAGAACAGGGCTTCTGGGTGGCAGGAGCTGACAGCGAAGGTACTCAGGACTACCACAAGATCGACTGGGCTGGGTCCATGCTCGTAATGATCGGCAGCGAAGGTGAGGGGATTGGCAAGCAGCTTTTGAAGCATTGCGACTTCCTCGTTACTATCCCGATGAAGGGACAGGTCAATTCACTGAATGCTGCAGTTGCAGCCGGTATCATTGTTTTTGAAGCCGCTGCCCAGCGCCAGGCTGGCACCGAGAACTAAAACGCATGGCTAGCGGTTCGCCTGCCGATTTTGAGACCATGGACGACCAGATTCTGGTCGCCATGGCTCGAGCAGGCGATCATCAACCCATGGAAATCTTGCTCAACCGCTACAAAGCCCTGGTGCGGCGAAAAGCTTCAGCTCTGTACATTCTGGGCGCTGACAGTGACGATGTCATTCAGGAGGGGATGATCGGACTTTTCAAGGCGGTCCGGGATTACAAACCTGACCAGGGAGCCTCGTTTGCAACATTTGCCAATCGCTGCATCAGTGCCCAGATTACAGATGCAGTTCGCCAGGCCTCACGGCAGAAGCATCGGCCACTCAATGAATCGATCTCCCTGCAAAACCTGCTCTATCCGGAGGATTCTGATCGCCTGGCCCCGGCACACGACATTCCATCGCCAAAGGATGATCCGGAGCAGCATTTGCTGTCACAGGAAGAAAGTGACCAATTGCTCGACTACCTCAATGTACAGCTGACTGAGCTTGAACGCCAGGTGATCCGGCTGTTCATGCTCGGTCATAGTTATCGCTCCATTGCCAGTGAGCTGCATTGTTCACCCAAGCGTGTGGATAATGCATTGACCCGTATCCGCCGGAAATTAGGCCAGTTTTATGCTGGTAAAACCAGAAGGGAGGCAGAAAAGACCACATGACCGTCCGTGCCAGTCTCCGCTTGTCCTTTGCCCTACTTCTTCTGGTCATCCTGCTGGTGCTGATGGCCGCCTGCACCCGGCCCGCCTTGACCAGTTCGACCACTGGGCCAGTCGTGACAGAATCGGGCAAATACCTGAGCTCATCTGCCCTTGCCCAGCAACTGGCCCTGGCCATTGGCAGCAATCTCGATATCCAGACCGCTTTCCTGTCCATCCCGGAACGTCAGCGTGAGTCAGTCACTGCCGACCAGTTCCAGCGTTATGTCCTCCTGCTCCGCAAGGGGGTGCCCGGGCGGATCGTGTCACTGGTTGCCATGAACGACAACCAGATCGAAACCGTTCGTCAGCAGGTGCTGGACCTTCTGCCCGGACAACAGGATTTGGCCGCAAGAACCATCGGGTTCTGGCTCAACATCCGGGACAGTGGTATCATTGGTGACCGGATCGAAATCTATTGCCAGGTTGACGAAGAAGGCATCGCCTATCTCGATGGCAACTGGATCAGCCAGATTCTCCGGCTCGATGATTTTACAAATCTCTATTTCGATGCCATTGATCGCCAGGATGTTGATTCTCTGGGTGAACTGCTCCGGCACTCCATCCCTGATGACTTGGCTCGCCAAGCCATTGCCCGCCGGCTGGTCTGGTTTTATCGCAACCAGGTCGAAACAGAAACGGCAGGATTCAGACTGCAGACCATTCGCATCGACGGCCTTTCTTTTGCCGAGAAGTTGCTTTCAAGTGTTGGTTCGAGCAATTCATTATCACGGACAATTGAATTCATTCCCAAGTCAGACGGGACATTTCTGGTTAATGACCTGTTGCCGAGTGTTCTCAACATGACTGACACGGATATCCTCCTTGACGATACGACTGTCTTACGGGTCGGTGGCGACACCGACTCAGCACTGGTGACCCTTTACAGCGTTCCTTTCGAAGCCATCACTGGCAAACCCGTTCTGCACGATGACTCAAATTGTTCCCTGCTTGAAAATGGCAAGTCTCTGATCCGCCTCAGCTACGAAGGCCTGGAGCTCATCGTTGAAGGGGACTGCTACAACAACCATACACGCTGGCGTGGTCGTGTCCTATCCGCCAGACTGACTTCGGATAAGTTTTCCCTGGGCGCAGGCTTGAAAGTCGGCATGTCAGCTGCGGCCCTTTACACCCAGTACCCGTTCATCAGTGTCGGGGACAAAGTTGCCATCGGCCAGATGGAGAGCGGAGAAGTCGCTTTATCCGCAGAAATCGAAAATGGCATCGTGACATCCATGCGCCTGATGATGCAGGATGCCTGAAGCAATAATCCCAATAACCCCAACAACACCCGAGAAAATTGACACCCGAGAAAATTGACGCTTGACAAAGCGGCCTGTTGCATCTATCATAAATTCTGCTGCTGCAAACGGCAGCAACATGCGCCCGTAGCTCAACTGGATAGAGCGTCTGACTACGGATCAGAAGGTTGTGGATTCGATCTCTGCCGGGCGCGCCACACGAAGATCCCTGAGACTGTAAGGTTTCGGGGATTTTTCTTTACTTTTTTTGCGGGCTGATGATGGAAGCCGGCCAAGGTTTGGGCGGATCTTTCCGGCCGTTTCTGCTTGATCACCTCACACTGGTGCTAAAATGAAATCAGAGAGTCCGCGTACTCATGGATGTCTGCGGATGATAGGGCAAAAAAATGGCCAGGAGATGGAATTGCCGGATTGCACTTTTACTGATTGCTACCGCACTGCTTGCCAGCTGTAGCGGGTATCCGCCTGTTTCGACCACCCCTGTTGACACCATGCCCGATCACACTCAAGGATCGTCACCCACCACAACACAACAATCCAGCAATGATCCGACCGGGACAACACCATATTCCAGCCTGTCACCCAGCACGATGGAGACAACGTCTCCTGCAACGCAGCCATCTGTGGAAGAGCAACCCTTGCTGGAAATCGATACCGGTCTGCCGGTCTTGTACATAGAAGTCGATCTGGCTGCAGTGTACGCAGACAAGGACGATTATCAAAAGGGCACTCTGTACCTGTGGCAAGACAAGGATGACTCGGACAGTCTCTCCATGGGACCTTTTGATATGAAAATAAAATGGCGCGGGAATTCCAGCTGGCAAGATGCCAAACGCTCCTTTCATGTGCAGCTGGATTCGAAAATGAATTTTCTTCGTCTGGTGGAGAACAAACATTGGCTATTGCTAGGCCAGTCCAGTGACCTGACCTTGATGAAAAACAAGCTGTTTTATGATTTGTCGGGCGAAATGGGCCTTTCTTACATGCAAAGCGACTGGGTGGAGTTGGTGATCAACAATCGGCATGCTGGTAACTACCTGCTATGCAAGAAAATCAACCATTCGGACAATCTGGCGTTACCAACCGGCCTGATCTATGAACTGGATAACAATTTCGACGAGGACTATCGGTTCAAAACAACCAGCGGCCAGCCGCTCCTGCTTCATACGCACAAATACAAGGATCTAGTTAGAGAACTTAAAGGTTGGCTGACCAGTCGCATTAGCTGGCTCGACCGTCAGTTTGATTCGGTGCAAACCCTGGAAAAATCACTGGAAAATGGTGGCTTCTAACGGGCTCGCGGTTAGGAAAACCCATGCCTAGGCTTTCAGCAACGGGCATTTGCAGCGTTTGCAGCTTTGCAGATGGATGTCGTTCATGGACAGGCAGGCCGCACACAGGATCTGGCTGTCCCGGGATTTGTCGTATTTTTCGTAATATTCAAAGCCCTTGTGATGGCGGACGTGATCCCCCACATTGTAGTAGCTGTAGGGGCCGGTGATCCCGCGCCATTTGTGCTTTTTGACGCCGCCGGAAGCCTTGCGCACCTTGATGATGTAGACCGGCGTGGTGCTGGTATGGTTCGAGTCATTACGGTCAATTTCCCGGTAGCTGTCCTTGTACTCGACGACGCCGTCCCAGGTATGATCCAGGCCACGCTTGATGGTCTGAAGCAGGGCTATGGTGACAAACATGCCGCCGATGCCCATGCCATAATAGAGGGACTGGGGCCAGTCCAGGTCGCCACTTTGCTTACCGTAAATGGGGAAGGCAATGATGGCGATAACTGCGAGGATGGAGGCGAACAGGAACGACCAGGTGACCGATTGGCGCTTGTAGGCCGCAAAGGCCGGGTCGTTGATTTTAGGTGAGAAGCCGACCAGACCTTCGCGAGGCGCGGTTTCCGGTGGAGCCTGGCTCTGCCGATTTTGTTTGCTGGCTGCAGGTGGAGGTGTTGCAGACCTCTGGGCTGCACCACATTCAGGGCAAAAACGAGCACTGTCTGCCAGTTTTGTTCCACAGTTCTCACAAAACATATCCGAAATGACCTCCTGGATGGATCAGTTAGCCCGGGCTTTGGATTTGCTCTGGGCTGCTGCGACATGAGTTTCGATGAAGCTGAGAACGAAGTCGAAATCGGCTGCTTCGGCATACACCTGATTGTGGACCAGGTCTGATGAATTGACCTTGATCACCTGATGCTTGCGGTCTGGCCTGATTGTTTTGACTTGCTTGAATTTTGAGTACGTGGATTGTTTGCTGCCAACGAGCAAGCCTTGTCCGGCCGCGCCCACATTCCCGGTCACGGCGCCCGCCAGGAGCAGCAAATTGCCCAGAATCTGGGCTTTCTTGAATTGGCGGGGCATCTGGGTGTGCTTGACACCTTTCTCATCCATTTCGAATAACACGCAATACTTGCCGCCCATCATCAAGGCATAGAGAAAGTAGGCTATCGTTGACAAGACGAACATGCCACCGATAAGCCCGAGGAAAACGGGTGTCAAACCCGCCAGAGCCTCACCAATACCGTCGCCAATCTCAAGTAGGACCAGAAAAAGATACAGGCCAAGGAAAATGAAGAAAAAAATCTTCCAGACCAGGATGAGGATGGTCGGATTGCGATACAAGCTGAATTCATAAACCCAGCGCAGGACACCATCCTTGCCGCGCGTGATGTTGGGGGATGGCTGGCTAGCGTCACCATAAACTTGGCTGATATCAGGCATAGAGGATACCTCCGATCGTCGTTAAACATATGTTAGCGTATCTCGGCCAAGGTAACCAGACTCTGTCACCTGCACGTTTATATTGATATGCGCACCAGAATATGTAAAATAAACAGTGTCTATCAAATATGCCGGGCCGCTTTCACCAGGGCCCGGACCAAAGAAAGGAAAGCTCCCATGAAGAAATCACTTGCTCTTCTGCTTGTCCTGACCCTGATGCTCGCTTTGCTCGCTGGTTGTGCCTCCACTGGCAAGGCAGGCGGCGCTTCTGATGAGAAGGTCATCAAAATCGGCGTTTTCGAACCGGTTACCGGTGAAAACGGTGGCGGTGGCTTCCAGGAAGTCCTCGGCATGCGCTATGCCAACACCAAAGTCTCAACAGTTGATCTCGGTGGTGTGACCTACAAGATCGAACTGGTCGAAGTCGACAACAAGTCGGACAAGACCGAAGCCGTCACCGCTGCCCAGAGCCTGATGTCCAGCAAGGTTGCAGTCGTCCTCGGCTCCTATGGTTCCGGTGTTTCCATTGCTGCCGGCGAAATTTTCAAGGAAAACAAGGTCCCGGCCATCGGCGCTTCCTGCACCAACCCGCAGGTCACCCTCGGCAATGACTACTACTTCCGCGTCTGTTTCCTCGATCCTTTCCAGGGCACCGTCATGGCCAATTTCGCTCTAGAATCTGGCGCCAAGAATGCTGCTGTCATCACCCAGCTGGGCGACGACTACAGCTCTGGCCTGGGCAATTTCTTCCTGAAAGCTTATGAAGAAAAGGGTGGCACCATCGTCGCCCAGGAGCAGTTCCAGACCAACCAGACCGACTTCAAGGCCATCCTGACCAATGTCAAGGCAGCCAACCCGGACTTCATCTTTGCTCCGTCCTCCATCGCCACTGCCCCGCTTCTGATCAAGCAGGCTCGTGAGCTCGGTATCACCGCCACCATTGCAGCCGGCGATACCTGGGAAAACACCAGCATCATTGACAATGCCGGTGCCGATGCCGAAGGTATTGTCCTCTCGACCTTCTTTGATGAAAATGACACCGCCAACCCGGTTGCTGCTGATTTCGTCAAAGGATTCAAAGAATACCTCAAGGCCAACCCGGACAGCTTGTCCAAGAACGGTGGCGAAGGTGTCGCAGCTGTTTCAGCCCTCGGCTATGATGCCTACATGTCCGCAGTCGAAGCCATCAAGGCAGCTGGAAAGGCTGACCCCGAAGCCATCCGTGAAGCTCTGACCAAAGTCACCTACAGTGGCGTTACAGGCTCCGTCTCTTTTGATGAAAACGGCGATGCCAAGAAAGACATGGCCTACATCAAAACTGTCAAGGGTGGAAAATTCGAGTTCTTGAAGACTGTTAAAGTCGGCTGATTTCCCTGTTAGTCCGGCGAGCGGCAGGCACAGCGAAGTGCCTGCCGCTCGTCTTCATGTTTTCTGATCGTTTAACCGTTCAATCATCTCACCCCTCAACCATCGGAAACCGAGGTAGACTCATGTCATTGACGACATTCATCCAACACATCCTGACCGGTGTTTCGCTCGGCGGGGCCTACGCCCTGATCGCGATCGGCTACACCCTGGTGTACGGGATCCTGCTGCTGATTAACTTCGCCCACTCGGACATTTTCATGATGGCAGGTTATTTCATGATTTTTGCCATGGCCACCATGCCCTGGCCGATCGCCATCCCGGTGGTCATTGTCGCCACCGTCATCCTGGGCGTCCTGATCGAAAAGGCGGCCTACAAGCCGCTGCGTTCAGCTCCGCGCATGTCGATCATGATTTCCTCGATCGGCGTGTCCTATTTGTTGCAAAATCTGGCGACGTATCTGTTTTCAGCCCTGCCGAAAGGCTACCCCACGATTACCCCTCTGAAAAAAGTCTTCCAGATCGGTCCTGTATCTGCTTCGCTGGTCACCTTCCTGACCCCCGTGCTAACCCTGATTCTTGTTTTCATCCTGATGTACTTGATCAACCACACCAAACTCGGCATGGCCATGCGTGCTGTGTCGAAGGATTATGACACGTCCAAGCTGATGGGTATCAAAATCAATCAGATCATCAGCCTGACTTTTGTCATCGGCTCCTCGATGGCCGCCATCGGTTCCATCCTCTATTTTACCGACCGCATGTCGGTCACCCCTTTCTCCGGGACCTTGCCGGGCTTGAAATGCTTTGTTGCAGCAGTCCTGGGTGGTATCGGCAGCGTGCCTGGCGCCGTACTCGGCGGCTTCATCATCGGCATCAGCGAGACCTTCCTGACAGCCCTTGGCTATTCAACCTATAGCGATGCCTTCACCTTCGTGCTCCTCATCCTGATCCTCATCTTCCGTCCGACGGGCCTGATCGGCGAAACCGTCACGGACAAGGTCTAAGGAGGGGGACGTCATGAAATTGAACAATAAAAAACCCTACCCTGTGCTCTCCATCGCCGCTCTGGCTGTGCTCGTCGTCCTGCTCGTCATCCTCGAACTGAATAAAAACAACTTCGGCATGGCGGTTTCGATTCTGCAAAAAAGTGCCATCCTGGCTATTGTCGCTGTCTCCATGAATCTGCTCAACGGATTCACGGGCCTCTTTTCCCTGGGCCAGGCTGGTTTCATGGCGATTGGCGCTTATGTCACAGCGATCTTTTCCATTCCGACAGAGACGATTGACAGCGTCTACTATACGGGCGGGCTGGCCCCCTGGCTTAAAGATTTGCGACTGGCACTGGATATCCTGCCGGTATCCTTGCAGATTATCCTGGGCATCCTGGCCGGCGGTCTGGTGGCAGCAGCTTTTGCCGCCCTGATCGGTATTCCAGTCCTGCGCCTCAAAAGTGACTACCTGGCCATTGCCACCCTTGGATTTTCAGAAATCATCCGGGCCATCATCTCTAGCCCGCAAATGGACAAGATCACCAACGGATCGTATGGTCTCAAGAACATTCCCGGCTTTGCCCTCGGTCTGGATTTCCTGCCGGCCGGAATCGGCACCCTCCTGGTTCCATTCACGGTCGCAGGAATTTGCATTGGCTTCATGGTCCTGGTGATCCGGAGCTCTTACGGCCGGGCTTTCATGGCGATCCGCGAAGACGGTGTTGCGGCTGAGGCGATGGGCATCAATCTCCTGAAGCATAAAGAGATCTCTTTCATCATCAGCTCGTTCTTCACCGCTGTTGCCGGCGGCTTGCTGGCGATGTTCATGCGCTCGATCGAAGCCCGTACCTTCCAGATCACCTTGACCTACGATATTTTGCTGATCGTTGTCATCGGTGGCCTTGGCAGCATCACAGGCAGTGTTCTTTCGGCCTTCCTGGTCACCGCGGCCAAGGAATGGTGGCTGCGCTTCTTTGACACACCTCTGGTGATCGGCGGCGTAACCATCCCGCTTTTCCGTACCGGATTCCGCATGGTCATCTTTTCCCTGCTCCTGATGCTGGTCGTGCTCTTTTTCCGCCGCGGCCTGATGGGCAACCGCGAGTTTGCCTGGGCAGATCTTTTGTCCTGGCCTCAGCATCTTTCGAAAAAAGCATCATCCGGGCATAAGACAGGCAAGGGGGGCAAGAAAAATGGCTGAACAGACTTCAGTCCCAGTCCTTGAGCTAAAGGACATCACCATGCAATTCGGTGGCGTGGTCGCTGTCGACAATCTCTCACTGCAGGTCCAACGTGGTGAAATCGTCGCTCTGATCGGCCCGAACGGTGCTGGCAAAACGACCGCTTTCAATGTCGTGACCGGCGTTTATGCCCCGACCAATGGCCAAGTCCAGTTCAAAGGCCAGACCATTGCGGAGAATTTCCCGCGCGGCAAGATGGAATCGCTCTATGCCGGCCAGAACAAGGGCGTCTACACTGCCAAGGTATGGCCGACCCCGGACCTGATCACAAAAAAAGGCATCGCCCGCACGTTCCAAAACATCCGGCTGTTCAAGAACATGACGGTTTTCGAAAACGTCCTGATCGCCAAGCACATGAATATGAAGGCAGGCTTTTTCTCCGCAGCGTTCCATTTGAACGGCCGGGAAGAAGAGCAGATGCGTCAGGAGAGCCTCAAGCTCCTGGAAATGGTTAACCTGCTGGATCTCAAGGACGAGATCGCTGATAATCTGCCATACGGCAAGCAGCGTCGTCTCGAGATCGCCCGGGCCCTGGCGACGTCGCCTGACTTGTTATTACTCGACGAACCGGCTGCTGGCATGAATCCGCAGGAAACGCATGCCCTGACCGCCTTCATCCGCCAGATCAAAAAGGACTTCAACCTGACCATCCTGATGATCGAGCACCACATGAATCTGGTCATGGACATTTCCGACCGCATCTATGTCATCGATTTCGGTGAGCTGATCGCAACTGGCACACCGGAGCAAGTCCAGAATGATCCAGCCGTCATTGCTGCATACCTGGGGGTGGACGAATGAGCCTTCTCGAAATTGAAAACCTGAGCGTCCACTATGGTGGCATCGAAGCCCTGAAGAACGTTTCCTTCAAAGTCGAGGCCGGCGAGATCGTTACTCTGATCGGAGCCAACGGAGCAGGAAAGTCGACCACGCTGAAAAGCATCAGCGGTCTGGTCAGCGCCTCTGGCGGCACGATCCGCCACAATGGCGAAACCATCAGCGGCCTCGATTCACAGAAAATCGTCGAACGCGGCATCGTCCTCGTTCCAGAGGGTCGCAAGGTTTTCTCCAATCTGTCGGTTCTGGAAAACCTCAAGATTGGAGCCTATTTACGGACAGACAAAGCCGGGATCGCTGAGGACATCGAGCGCATGTATGACCTGTTCCCGCGCCTCAAGGAGCGGCACTGGCAGATGGCTGGCACCCTCTCCGGCGGTGAACAACAGATGCTCGCCGTTGGCCGGGCCCTGATGGCCAAACCACAAATCCTGATGATGGACGAACCATCGCTCGGCCTGGCACCGCTGATTGTGCGCGATATTTTCTCGATCATCCGCAAGATCAACGAGCAGGGGACGACTGTCCTCCTGATCGAACAGAACGCCAACGCCGCCTTGAAAATTGCCGATCGCGGCTATGTCCTGGTTACGGGCGAAGTCAAACTCAGTGGCAGCGGCAAAGATTTGCTCAACGACAAGAGCGTCCAGGATGCCTATCTGGGCACCTCGGCGCACTGAACTTAGCCTGCACGACTCAAGCCTTTCGATAGGAACAGCATGATGCGTAAAAAAGTCTGCCTGATCCACACCGGTGGTACCATCGGCATGACCCGCACCGAGCGTGGCTATGCTCCCGAAGCTGGTTATCTGGAAAAAGCCCTGGCCGGGATCCCCGAACTGCGGGACCCGGCCATGCCTGTTTGCGACCTGGTCGAATTCGATCCTCTGCTGGACTCGTCGAACATTGCCGTCCACGAATGGACGAAGCTGGCTGAAGCCATCGCCAGCAGCTATGACCAGTACGATGGCTTTGTCATCCTGCACGGCACCGACACCATGGCCTACACCGCCTCGGCCTTGTCGTTCATGCTCGAAGGCCTCGACAAACCAGTCATCGTCACAGGTTCCCAGATTCCGCTCTGTGAAATCAGAAACGATGCGCGTGACAATGTCATCACGGCTGTCTTGTTTGCTGCATCCAGCCAGCCGATTCCGGAAGTCTGCCTCTTTTTCGGCAACCAGCTGTTCCGCGGCAACCGGGCGACCAAGGTCAGCTCCGACGAGCTGATTGCTTTCGACTCACCCAACTACCCGCCTCTGGCCGAAGCCGGCGTGAAAATTGTCTTCCAGCAGGACCTGTTGCTCAAGACGGGTGGCAGCCTTTGGATCAGCCCATTCCGACCGCAGAAAATCGCCGTCCTGAAGATCTTCCCCGGCATCCAGTTCGACTTCTTCGAAAACATCCTGACTGGCAGCCTCGGCGGACTGGTCCTGGAAGCATTTGGCGCTGGCAACATCCCGGAAAGTGAGTCCCTGCAGCATTTCCTCGATAAGGCCCGCGAAAGCGGCACTGTGATCGTTGTCTGCACCCAGTGCCTGCGCGGCTCAGCCGTAATCGGCCAATACGAGACCAGCAGCATGCTCAAAGCAGCCGGTGCCATCAGCGGCGGCGACATGACCGTCGAAGCCGCCGTCACCAAGCTCTACTATCTCCTGAGCCTCGATCTGGACCCTGACACGGTCAAACAGATGATGCAGCAAAACCTGCGTGGGGAATTGACGGCAGGCTGATGCGTGAATGTGGTCAACACATAAAGGCGCGCGGATCGTTCACCGAACAGTGAACGGGGGTGATCGCATGCGTTTCGTTCACCGGCATATTCACGCTCCCTATCGCGCAAACGGTTGCATCTTTAATTCGTAAATTTTATTGCAGTTTCGTGTCATTTTGAACGGATGATCCTTTTGTGCGTTCTTGGGTTGAGCGGATGATGTAAAATAGAAGTGAACCAAACCCGCTTGCGGAGGCCCTATATGTCCGATCAGACCCCACAGTCACAGTCCGATTTTTCCCAGTCCATCCAGCAGATGAGCCTCCTGTTCGACCAGCTGGTCAGTGGGGTCATCCTGATCGAATGCCAGACTCGAAGCATTGTCTATGCCAACCAGGTTGCACTGGACATGATCGGCCAGAGCAAAGAACAGGTTCTGGGGCGAGTCTGCCATGCCTTCATCTGTCCTGCCCAGCAGTCGTCCTGTCCAATTCTCGACCTTGGTCAGGCGGTCGATTTCAGTGAACGCATCCTCCTGGGCCAGGGCGGTGAGATTCCAATCCTCAAACGGGTTTCGCATCTGCATTTGGAGGGGAAAGACTACCTGCTGGAAAGTTTTACCGATATCTCCGCTCAGAAAGAGCAGGAAAAAATCCTGCGGGACATTGGCTTGCGCGATCCGTTGACGGGCTTGCTGAATCGTTCAGCTTTGCTTTCAACGATCGAGCAGCAAACAGTTTGGCGGCATGATGCCGGCAACGAAACCGCAGCTGAACCCTCCATGTTGCTGTTTGGGCTGGATCATTTCCGGACCATCAGCGATACCTATGGCCATCTCGCAGCCGATGACGTGTTGAAAGATTTTTGCCGGCTGGTCGAAGCGACGGTGCGGCGAAAAGACCATGTTTTTCGCTGGGGTGGCGAAGTCCTGCTGGTCTGGGCCCAGGACACAGACTCCGATGCTGCCTTGCAGCTTGCCGCCAAACTCAAATTTGCCGTAGAACAACATGCTTTCCCGGTTCCGGGCAGCCAGACCATCAGTTGTGGCCTGGCGACCCATCGGGAAGGGGAATCTTTTGCTGACTGGCTCTCCCGGGCTGAATATTGCCTCAGCCGGGCCCGGACCGAAGGACAGGGCGCGTGTTTCTCCTGGGAGGCTTTCTGGCGCGGGGAAGGTGCCAATTTCCGGATCGTCTGGCAGCCCAAATGGGAATCCGGCAATGATCAGATCGACCATGAACACCAGGCTCTCGTTCGTGGCGCCAATCTGATGATCCGGCATTATCTCTATTACCGGGACACCTCGGATCCGGCTGATTTCCAGCTTGATCTCCATCAGGTCATTGCCATGCTGGCGGAACATTTCGCCAATGAAGAGCAGATTTTAGCAGATGTTCAATACCCGGACTTGGAGGAGCATCGCAAGCTGCACCAGACCTTGCTCGATACGGACCGCAAACTCATTGCCCGTTATGAAAAGGGTGAAATATCCCTTCTGCAGGCGATGGAGCATTTGGTCGGGGACACGCTCGTCTTTCATATGCTGATGGAAGATGTCCGATTCTACCCCTATGTCGGGAACTGACGATGTCAGGAACTGACGATGTTAGGAACTGACGATGTCAGGAACTGACGATGTCAGGAACTGACATTGGTCAGCACAAAAGGGAACATTCTGATTCAGGAAACGTCCAAAGCCTAGCAACGTTGAGTAAATTCGCAATTTGGAGGTGAAGGTCATGTTCAAGCAACGATCCATTCTGACTTTGGTGCTGGCCCTGGTCCTTGTTCTGGCTTCTGTGGCAGGCTGTGCCAGCGGCAGCGCCGTGAGTAATGACCGTGACTACCAGACGATGGAGACCACGGCGGCAGCCATGCCAGCTGGCGACTATGCTGCAGAGCAGTCGAAAGGTGCAATGGCTCCAGACGGATCCGGCTCCTATGGCAGTGAGCCCGGTTCTGGCGCAGTCACCGGCGTCGAACGCAAGATCGTCCGCAATGCCTCGATCGGGCTCGAAGTCGTCGATGTCACAGCGGCTTATGACCAGATTCTGGCCTATGCCATTGCCCGCCAAGGTTATGAAACCATGCGCAACGAGCAGCGCAGTGAAGACTGGCTCGTCCTGTATGCGACGATCAAGATCAAACCCGAAGAACTCGATGGCTTGATTGATTTCATTGGCACGCTGGGGACCGCCCTGCGAACCCAGATCAGCACCGATGACATCACGACCAATTACTATGATACTCAGACCCGGCTCCGGACCATGGAAAAATCCCTCGAGCGCTACACGGAATTCCTCGACCGCGCCGAGACGATTGAAGAAGTTTTGCAGGTCCAGAGCTACATCAATCAGTTGACTGTAGAGATTGAGTCGATGAAAGGCATGCTGCGCCTGTGGGACAGCATGCTGGCCGAATCCACGGTCAACCTCGAGATCCGCCAGGTCGACGACCCGGTGCAGATCAAGAAGGAGATCACCTGGAGTGCCCTGAGCTGGGCGGATATGGCCTACCTGATGCAATCTGGTCTGACCCGGATCAGCAACGGATTCGTCACCGTCCTGCAGTGGCTGTTGATTGTTCTGGTCGCAGCATCCCCGATCCTGGTCATCTTGCTGATCGTCTTTTTCGTCTGGCGCCGGCGCCGGAACCGGAAAGGACTGACTCCCAAACCGCGCAAAGGTAAAGGCCCTGATGCACCTAACGGACCTCCTGAATCAAATCCTTGACCACTTCACCCGCAATAATCAGGCCAACAACTGAAGGAACAAATGCCACACTGCCGGGGATGCGCCTTTTGTAGGGTGCCCTCGGCAGTGTACCGTCCAGGGCGGGTTCCAGCTTGTGGACATCCATCGGATCAAGCGGTGCAGAGCCACTGGCAGCAGAATTCAGAGGTTCTTCCGGTGAATAGACCACTTTCAAATGAGTGACGCCGCGCTTTCTGAGCTCTCGTCGCATGACTTTGCTTAAGGGGCAGACACTGGTCTGGTAGAGATCGGTGACCTCAAACCGGGTCGGATCGAGTTTGTTGCCGGCGCCCATGCTGCTGATGAGCGGTACGCCCAGGGCAGTCGCCTGCACGGCCAGTTCAATCTTGGCGCTGACCGTGTCGATCGCATCGACGATGTAGTCCCAGTCCGGTTGCAGCGTCTGGGCGGTATTGTCCGGCAGCAGGAACTGCTGCAACGTCTCAACCTTGGCCTGGGGGTTGATGTCGAGAATCCGGTCGCGCATGACTTCGACTTTGGGCCGGCCGACCGTGCTGTGCAAGGCCAGGATCTGGCGGTTGATGTTGGATGCAGCCACCACATCGCTATCGATCAGGATAAAAGACCCGACGCCAGACCGGGCCAGGGCTTCCGCCACATAGGAACCTACTCCGCCAATACCAAAAATTGCCACTTTACAGCGGCTTAGCCGCTCCAGGGCAGCGGGCCCGAGCAACAACTCGGTGCGGGAAAAGATATCGTTTGTCATCGGATCCTGCCAGACTCAGCGGACCGGAACGATCTCGATCCAGTAGCCATCTGGATCGCTGATGAAATACAGGCCCATGGCCGTGTTTTCATAACAGATGCAGCCCATGGCCGCATGTTTGCTGTGGGCGGCCTTATAATCGTCGGTCCGGAAACAGATGTGATGCTCATTTTCGCCCAGGTCGTAGGCCTGAGGGTGGTCCTTGAGCCACGTCAGTTCGATCTGGCACCCGGAACGGCCATCGGCCAGGAATGCCAGTTCAAAACTGCCATCGCTGGATTGCTTGCGCCGCTCAACCTTAAGACCCAGTGCTTCTTCGTAGAAACGAATCGACGCTTCCAAGTCGCGCACATTCAAATTGGTGTGGACATAGGTGAAATTCATACCCAATACCTCCAAAAGTCAGGAATGATCTCATTTTACCATGCTCGGTTGAGCAGAAACGGCAGCAGGAGCTGGATGATGGCGACCAGTACAGCCTGTTTCACCAGCAAATTCAGAAGGGGTTTGCGCATCAGGTGCCAAGTCCAGATAACGGATAAACCGATGACATAGGCCAGGGGCACCAGGAGGAGCCAGAGGGAAGACCAGCCGGCCACCAGACCGATTCGAGTGCCGGCAAATCCGGCTGTGGCATATAAAAGCGCGGTCAGAGACTCCACGACCGCATATCGCGGTGAAATAGGTGCATGACAATAACGGCAGCGCCGGCCGAGGGCCAGATAGCTCAGGACTGGAACCAGATCGAGAGGGGAGAGGATGTGGCCGCAGGACGGGCAGTGCGAGCGTCCCTGGGCGATGGATTCGCCGCGGGGAATCCGGTAGACACAGACGTTGAGGAAACTGCCGATCAAAAGACCGAGCAGCCCATAGATCCCAGCCAGGAAGATAGAAATCGACTCGATCATCTGAGTTTTGCCCCTGCTTTCCCTGATCCAGCCAGCTATTCGCGCTGGCCTGACTTTAGCCAACCCTCATTTTACGGCAATTTCTTTACAATAATAAGACCTTGTGATAATATTTTTTAGCATTTGTAAATTAGGCGAACAAGCGTCTCGATTGAGTCGCCAAGCCTTCTGGGAGGATCTCAATTATGGCTTCTGTAATGGAAAAGAAAGAAAACAACGTGGTTGTCCTGACCATCGATGTTTCACCGGAGACTTTTGCCGATGCACTGCAGCGCTCATTCAAGAAGAATGCTGGCCGCTTCAGTGTCCCGGGCTTTCGCAAAGGCAAGGCGCCGATGCACATTGTCACCAAATATTACGGCGAAGGCGTCCTTTACGATGATGCCATCGATTTTGCCGCCAATCCAGCCTATCTGGCTGCGATCGCCGAGCATGGCATCTCTCCTGTCTCCCGTCCGGACCTCGATATCCAGTCGATCAGCCGTGAAGAGGGCATGAAATTCACTGTCCAGGTGACGGTCAAGCCGGAATTTGAGCTCGGCCAGTACATCGGCGTCGAGGCTGTCATGCCTGAATTCCCGGTCACCGGTGATGACGTCGAACGCGACCTGGCCCGCACCCAGGAGCGTAATGCCCGGCTGGTCCCGGTCGAAGGCCGCGGTATCGAAACTGGCGACACCGCCAACATCGATTACGAAGGCCTCAAAGATGGCGTCGCGTTTGATGGCGGCACGGGTGCCTCCTATGACCTGAAGATCGGTTCCAACACCTTCATCCCTGGTTTCGAAGATGCCCTGATCGGCAAGACTGCCGGTGAGGAATTCGAACTGCCGATCACTTTCCCGGAAGATTACGGCCATGCCGAGCTCGCCGGTGCAGCGGTCATTTTCAAAGTCAAAGTCAACGAAGTCAAGTTCCGTGAAATGCCCGTTCTCGACGATGAGTTCGCCAAGGACGTCAGCGAATTTGACACCCTCGAAGAATACAAGGCCAGCGTCCGCACAAAGCTCGAGGAAAATGCTGCCAGCCGCGCCAAGGGTGCTTTTGAGGACAACGTCGTCAAGGCCGTCGTAGCTAACACCACCATCGACGTGCCGGCTGCCATGATCGACAGCGAAGTCGACCAGATGGTCAACGAACAGAGCCAGCAGATGCGCTACCAGGGCTTTGAGCTCGAGCAGTACCTCGGCTACATCGGCCAGACGGTTGAGACCTTCCGCGAACAGCTGCGTGAGAGCGCCGAGACCCGCGTCCGCACCAGCCTGGTCTTGGAAGCCATCGCTGCCAAGGAAGACATCCAGGCCAGTGAAGAAGAAATCGACGAAGAAATCGGCCGCATGGCCCAGCTGTATGGCATGACCAAGGAAGACCTCAAGAGCCGCATCGCCCCCGGTGAAAATAGCTTTGTCGCTGAAAGCGTGGTTCGTAACAAGACCATCGCCCTGCTGACGGAAAAAGCAGTCCAGGTCGCTCCCCCACCGGAAGCTGAAGAGCCTGAAGAAGCGGCCGAATAAGCCCTCGCAAGTCTGAACAGCCCCTTTCGTAACATGGTTACGGTATCCTTTAGACAAATAGACAGAATATCAGCTATGATACAGAAGGGAGCTTTCGCAAGGAAGTTTCCTTCTGTCTATCTAACAAACCCGCTAGATCAAGCATCAAAGGAGTGAATGTTATGAGTCTCGTACCAATCGTTGTTGAACAGACCAATCGCGGTGAGCGATCCTATGATATCTTTTCCCGCCTCTTAAAGGAGCGCATCATCATCCTCAGCGACGAGGTCAATTCGGTGACCGCCAGCCTGATCACCGCCCAGCTCCTCTTCCTCGAAGCCGAGGACCCGGACAAGGATATCCAGCTCTATATCAACAGCCCCGGCGGTGAAGTCACCTCCGGCCTGATGATCTACGACACCATGCAATACATCAAGGCCGATGTCCAGACGATCTGCATGGGCATGGCCGCCAGCATGGGCGCTTTCCTGCTCGCTGCTGGCGCCCCGGGCAAACGCTTTGCCCTGCCAAATGCCGAGATCATGATCCACCAGCCTTCTGGTGGTGCCCAGGGCCAGGCGACCGATATCCGCATCGCCGCCGAGCACATCCTGAAAATGAAAGACCGCCTCAATCGTATTCTGTCTGACCGGACTGGCCAGCCTCTGGAAAAGATTGCCGCCGATACTGAACGTGACAATTGGATGACCGCCGAAGATGCCAAATTGTATGGCATCATCGACCAGATCATGGAAAAGAGGGCCTAAGGAATGGACAATAACGGCAAAGGCAAAGGCGGCACATCCGGAGGACCGGGCACCCAGCACCCGCGCGGCAAACGCCAGTCTGGAACGGGTGATTCGGAAGGCTACGTCCCAGTCGCTTGCTCCTTCTGTGGCAAATCCGAAGGCCAAGTCAGCCGCCTGATTGCCGGGCCGGGCGTTTTCATCTGCAATGAATGCGTCAGCCTCTGCGAGGAAATCCTCAGTGAAGAAGACCAGACCCTGGGCGGGGAGCTGGCCAAAGCCCCCCAGATGGGTGAACTGATGTCTCCCGCCCGGATCAAGGAAGCGCTCGACCAGTATGTCATTGGCCAGGACAAGGCGAAAAAAGCCCTCTCTGTGGCGGTCTACAACCATTACAAACGGGTTTATGCCGGAACTTCGACCAAGGCCGATGACGATGTGGAGCTTTCGAAAAGCAACATTTTACTGATTGGCCCGACCGGCACTGGCAAGACCTTCCTGGCCCAGACGCTGGCCCGCATCCTGGATGTCCCGTTTGCCATCGCCGATGCCACCGCCCTGACTGAGGCTGGCTATGTCGGTGAAGACGTCGAAAACATCCTGCTCAAGCTGATCCAGAATGCCGATTTCGATATCGAACGGGCCAAGCGCGGCATCATCTACATCGACGAAATTGACAAGATCGCCCGCAAATCCGACAATCCGTCGATCACGCGCGATGTCAGTGGCGAAGGGGTGCAGCAGGCTTTGCTCAAGATCCTCGAGAGCACAGTGGCCAATGTCCCGCCCCAAGGTGGCCGCAAGCATCCGCACCAGGAGTTCATCCAGATCGACACCACCAATATTCTGTTCATCCTCGGTGGCGCCTTTGATGGCCTGGACAAGGTCATCTCCCAGCGCGTCGGCAAGAAGTCGATGGGCTTTGGTGCCACGGTCGAGAGCAAGCAGGAATACGATGTCGGCGAACTCCTCACCCGCCTGATGCCCCAGGATCTATTAAAATTCGGCCTGATTCCTGAATTTGTCGGCCGCATCCCGGTCGTGGTCACCTTGACCGGTCTGAACGAAGAGGCTTTGGTCCGTATCCTGCAAGAGCCCCGCAATGCCCTGATCAAGCAGTACAAGAAATTATTCAACTATGATGGCGTTGAGTTGGAGTTCGAGCCGGAGGCCATCGCGGAGATCGCCCGCCAGGCGCTGGGGCGCAACACCGGTGCGCGTGGCCTGCGGGCCATTCTGGAAGAAATCATGCTCGATGTCATGTTCGAAATCCCCTCCAGAAGCGATGTCAACCGCTGCATCATCACCCTCGACAATGTCTTGCACAAGACCCCGCCGGAAGTTGTTCTCAAGCAGGAACTGTCTGCCTGAACGACCTTTGTCGAAAATGAACCCCTGCCAAACCACTGCCGCGCAGGGGTTGAGCGTAAACCCTTGTCGAAAATCCGCGTGATTTGACGAACGACAGGCACCCACCCGGGTGCCTGTTTTTTTTATGCTGGACCTGTTCCTTAAAGCACATGATGAGTCAGGACACTCGAGGGTGTTGCTGGCACCAGAGAATCTAAGGCAGGTCGCTATGCAAAAACTGGTTCCTCCGAAAAATTATCAGCAACCCCTGCTTTCGCACAACCAGATGGTTATCAAACCGGTTGACCAGGTGATCTGCCCCGAGGCTGTCTACTTGCTGGGCCAGATCCGGCATTCTGCTTTGCCTGCTTTGCGCGGTGTCGAGGCGATTGAACTGGACGGTCAGCCGCCGCGGGACTGTTTTCTGTTTGATTTCCTGCCGGGTACCAGCCTGGATCGTCTGTCACCAGCCGGGAAAAAAGACTGGTCCTTGCTGGCACAAATCGAGTTCTTTGCCGAGCTGGCCCGCGTGGTCGATTTTCTCCATGCCCAATGTGAGCCAGGTCTCCTGCACTTGGATATCAAGCCAGCCAATGTCCTGCTCGGCCCAGACCTGCGGCCGCGCCTGATCGATTTTGGCGCCATGCAGCACCTGGCACAGGATCAGGCCGAGGAACCACTGGCTGCATCAGAACACGCTTGTGCTGGCAAGAACATCGCCTGCACCCCTGCTTTTGCTGCACCGGAAGTCTTGCAGGGCCGCCCCGTCATGGCGTCAGATGTCTACGCCATCGGCTTGACCATGATGGCGGCTTTGACCGGCATTGATTCTGGCGATGAAATCAAATCCAAGTTGCCTGACCTCTTGCGAACACTGCCACCGCCCTTGTCCAGTGTCTTGGGCCGCTGCCTGCAATCCAGCCCGCAAGACCGCCACGGTACAGCAGGCGAATTAGCCAGCGATCTGGGCAAGGCGGCTGAGCGGATCCAATTGACCAGCCAGCCCCCGGCGAAAGGTGAGGAACACAACGATCCCCCTCAGCCCGAAGTGGATCACCCTTTTCTGCCAGAAACCGAAACGACGCCTGCCCAAGCGGAGCAAGGTCCTAGGACAGTTGAACCAGAACTGCCCTCCCGGCTGATCTGTGTCTGGGATGGCCCTGAGTTTGGCTGTGAATTGGCCGTCCAGTTGAAACAGTATTACTCGAGCGTGCTGGTTATTGATTGCGACCTGATGAATCCGCAAGCAGATCTTCTGCTGGGTAAGAAAAGCCGGTCCAGTCTGACCACCCCTCTACGGTCCGCTGACAATCTCAACCTGGTCCTCAAGGAGGCCTTGCGTGGAACTCTGAACAGTCGCCGTTTACGTGATCTAGCCTGGCCAGCCCTGTCAGAACCGGTAGACCTGCTGGTCTTTGGCGATCATCTGGATGAATACGATCACATCCCGGCAGACAGTCTCCTGAAGCTATTGGAGATCGCCCGGCAGAGCTACCCAGCCATCATCTTGTTGTGCAACCGGTTTATCTATGATGCTTTCACCTGTCTGGGGCTGATGACAGCTGACCAGGTCCTCGTGCCACTTCCCGGACATGCAGCGGCCTTCCGGTCCATGAACCGGTCGATTGATTATCTAGCCTTGCGCCAGCAGATCGATCCTTTGCGAGTCCACTTCATTGCCTTTCCCTATGACGAGCGATCGGATCTGAGCCTGGGCACGCTGGATGTCCTGAGCCGGAACCGTCTGATTGGCAGCGTGCGCACAACACTGGCGCGCCAGCGCCAGAAAGGCACAGCCAAACCCTACGCAACAGACATCAGCACCATCAATGCCAAGGAATACGATGGCATCATCGCCCGTCTGGGAGCGATTGCCAGAAAGGAAGAAGCTCATGCCAATCGTCACTTCTCACGCCCTGTTCGCCGAACAATACGGTTCCTATCGCGCCAGGCCCATCCAGCTCAATGACGCACCTCACCCGGATTTCAACCCGCCGGCTCTGACGGACCTAATAGCCCAAGTCTCCGCCAGTGTCCTGGCCAGCGAACCCGCATTGGTTGCTGAAGTCGCAGCTGGCAAGGTCGAGAGGGTTGTCCTGGAGAACCTGATCCAGAAAACGGCCGATCAGGAAAGCTTGCGGGCGGGCTACTACGCCACTGAACTTAGACAGCAAACGATGGACTTCCTATTTGGCTATGGTCCATTGCAGGAATATGTCGACGATCCGGACGTGACCGATATCGATGGGACAGGTCCTTCTGAATTCACCATCAAGCGTCATGGCCAGCGTACGCCCATTCCGGTCCGGTTTAATTCGGAACGTGCCTACGATATTTTCTGCCGCCTGCTGATCATCCGCCAGGGCGGCCAGATCAACGACAATGACAGCCATTGCCGGGTTACGGATGAACACTTTCGCCTGCGCATCAATGTCACAGTTCCGCCTCGCAGCGCCACATTCCCGACCGTCTGCATCCGTAAGCACCGCAGCATCGCCTATAACCTCGAACAACTGGCCATGCTGGGCATGTTTCCGCCCGAAACCGTATCGTTGCTCAAGGCCATCAGCGCTTCGGACCAGTCTTTCCTGATCTGCGGTAAAGGCGCTTCTGGCAAGACAACCTTGCTGCGCGCCATGATCAAGGCCATGCCACTTCTGGAGCGCGTCCTCGTAGCAGAAAGTGACAGTGAAATCTACCCGGAAAAGCCGTATTGCCTGATCCACCGGATCCGCAAGGGCAACGAGGGCGGCTTGCCTGTCACCCTGCGCGACCTGGTTGCCGACGGCCTGACCATGTCGCTAGACACGTATTGCATCGGAGAAATCGTAGGCGATGAGGCGCTGGAATTTATCAAGGCCGCCTATTCCGGGCATCGTTGCCTGGCCACGACTCATGCCGAAAGTGGCCGCGATGCGCTCGAGCGTTTGCTGTCGCTCGCCCGTCCGGCGACGAGCGGAGAAAGCGAATCAAGCCTGCGCACCATGCTGGCCAAGGGCGTTGATACCGTGATCTATTTGAAAAATTTTCGTCTGGAAGAGATTTGGACCGTGATGAGCAGTCAAGACCGGGAGGGACAGTATGAAATGGATCGAGTTTGGCCGCAGCCGGCGGCAGAGGCTGGAAATCCTCCAGCTGACGAGTTTGCTGAATCGCTGGTGCCAAGTTCGTGAAAATCTGATGTACGCGTTTGAACGCTGCCTTGACAGCCCGTTGAGTCCATCCCTGAACCGGGCCATTCAGGACCTTCTGACCCGGATCCGAGGCGGCATGCCCCCTGACCAGGCGTTGGAGATGTTTCAAGCTTATTCAGATCTGGAATCTTTCCAGGACTTGGTGATTGCCTTGCGGTTCAACTTTCGCCACCGTGGCAGATTGCCAGCCCTGCTGGAACTTCTGGAAATCCAGCAAAATAAGCTGGAAGAGGCTCAGAACGATCGCAGGATCGGCAACCGATCCGACCTGTTCCTGGCAGCCTTGCTCACCGGTGCCGTTCCGATCCTGTTTGGCGTGCGCCTTGTTTCCAGTGCCGAGACGAGGCAGCTGTTTCTGGAACAAGCTATAGGCCTGCCCTTGCTGCTGCTTTCTGCTGTGGCCTATGCCGTGGCGCTGCTGGTCCTGGTTCGTGCTTATCGGTTGATCCGGTCTTGAAAGGCTTCCCCATATGAAGGAGATTTTTCTGACGTTCATTCCCTATGCACCTTGGCTCTTGCTCGGTCTGATCCTTTGGGCGATTGTCTACAACCTGCTCCCGGCCGTGGCCTGCCGCTTTGACAGCCGCCTGGCCAGTGCTTTTTACAAAAGACAACCCGAGCTTGACTACAGTTGGCTCAGCCGGCTGCCATCCCCCTGGGTGGAATCCCTGAGCCAGCGACTGTTGACCGCAGGATTTCGAGAACGCAAGTCAGTCGCGATCTATCTCCTGGCAATGGCCGGACCTGGGATCTTGCTGGTGCTTCTGGCATCCATCATCCGCGGACCGATTCACCTGTATTTCCTTTTGGGTTGCCTGGTTGCCATCCTGGTCAATGGCTGGGTCACACATCGCATCCGGCAACGGCGCCAGTCTTTCCAGCTCAGCCTGTACAAGATCTACCGGTTTCTGGACCTGCAGCTGACGGCTGGTGTCAATGCCTTTGATGTGCTCAAAGGCCTGCCTGAGGCCATTGATCAGCCGCTGATCCGGGAGGATTTCCTGAGGTTTTCTGCCCGCCTGGAGTTGACACTGGATTTGGACCGGGCGCTGGACGAACTGCAGACCGCTTTTGCCGGACCGGACATGAATCTGCTGGCATCCCAATTGCGCAACAGCATGCAGACAGGTGTCATGGGCCAGACCTTCCAGCGCATGGAAAGCCTGCTCTTCAATCGCCACCTCAGTCTGGTCCGGGCCCGCAGCAAACAACTGCGCAACGACTTGCTCATCGTCGCCCTGTTGGCTCTGGTGCCAATTGAAATCCTGTACCTTTACCCTCTCGCTGCCCAGGCTGTACTATCCCTGGGCCAATTATACGGACCGTAGCGCACATACACATGCGCCGGCAATAGAATTTCAGGAGGATTTCCCATGTACAACCGCACACTCAAACCTGTCCACATCCTGCTCACCCGCGCCGCCCGCAGCCGTGCAGCCAAACTGCCCACGCAAAGGAGCTGGCGCAAGCGTTCCGGATTTGGCCTGAACGAAGTCATTGGCATTGCCATCACGGTTATGGTGGCAGCCCTGGTCATCGCCCCAGGTATCCGGACTTTTTCAACCACTGTGATAGATGATATGACGACATGGTTTGGAACCATCTCAAGTAAAATCTTTGCGGTAGCCTGATTTTTGCGACTCTGCCCATACTCATGACTGAAAGGTCCTGATGGCGCAGTCTGTGCGAAAAAGTTAAGGAGATGTCCATGATTGCTCAAGCGATTGTCCTGGCAGTGTCCTTGGTGATGATGGTCAGCATCAGCCTGCAGGGGATCCTGATTGCTGTGCCGATCTTCCAGCGGATGACATTCGATGGCATTTGCCATCGAGGACTGATGCAAATGGACCAGTCAGGTGGCATGACGGATGACATCCAGCTCTTTTTAGAAAATCACCTCGCTCAGGCCGGATTCCAGGACATCCTGATCCATGGGGATCGCTCTGTCACACTTGGTGCTGAAATGTCGCTTTATGTGCAGGCATCCCTGGCCGTGCGCAGTCTGACCACCGGATTGCAGATGACTCAGGAGACACGTGCCTTTGTTTACCACAACAGCATTTTGTCCCGTCATCTGGTCACCGCAGCGGGGATGCCATGAGTAGACCAGAGTCATTGACTTGCAAAGGTTCATTGACCAGGCCAGGTTCACCGTGCTCTGGTAAACCCGCGCAGCTACGATTCGTTCGTGGCTCAGCAGGTTTCGTGCTGATTCTGGCCAGTCTGACCGTTTTCCTGCTCCTGCCGCTTTTAACTGGCCTGGTCCGGACTTCGTACAGCCAGTTGATGGTCTTGCGGGCCGGAGCCTTGCTCGATGAAACGCTGCCTTCAGCCAGCCTGTGCCTTGATCCGGACAGGCTGGCAGAAGGCGAGCTGGTTCTGGACAGTGCAGCTGTGGACGCCCTGGTCCGGACCCGACTGGCAACAACGCTGCCATCTCTTCTGTCTGGCCGGCTGGAGGTTATATCTGTCACCATCAGCTGGTTGGCCATTCCCGAATCCGATAACCATTGGCTGGGTGATCGCCAGCCCAGCCAGATCCCGGTCGTCTCCTGTACCATCCGGCTCGTGCCACTGGCAGGGGATCCGTTCTTGCTGACTCGATCGGTGAAATTGCTGCAAACACCGGACTAAAAAGATCCCCTGGAGGGAACGATGCGCAAATACCAGCAGACCCTATTATCCATTTTGTTGACTGTGATCCTGCTTGGCCTGGCATACTGGGCTGGGCGGGATCAGCCCGTTGTTGAGATGAAGCCAGTGGTCAGAGTGGTCCATGAAGTGCCAGCTGGAAGCCAGTTGTCTGCTGCAGACCTTGCCTTGGTGGAATTACCTGTATCCACACTCATGGGCAACTATTTCCAGGATCTGACTTCAGCCATTGGCCAGTGGACGAAGGAACCGCTGGCCGAAGGTGAGATTCTCATCAGCAGCAAATTGTCCCATCAGCCATCCGGGATCAGATACCCCAATCCCGGTCCGGGACGTCGTCTGATGACTGTTGAACTCGCGCCGGGTGCGGCCAATGGCTTTTACCTCGGCCCAGGCAACCGGATCGATCTCATTCTGGTTCCACGACAAGACAACAACGGACTCGAAATGACCCAGACCATTCGCAACATCGAAATCATTGAGGTTATTGGTGCTGGGGAGGCAACTTCCAGCTTCCTGCCTGCGGCCAGTCCGTCGTCAGCCTTGCTCTGCCTGGATGTCAGCCTGCAGCAAGCCCAGCAGCTCTCTGAAGCCAAAAGCCGGACAGATATCCAGATCGCAGTCATCAATGAATCCTCCGCCGGAGAATGATCCGGCTGCCAGAATGTCATCTGGCGTGTGATTGGTTTTTGGTGACAGGGGCATTTTGAAAAGTCTGTTTGATCTGTTATATTGGATTGCAGGTGATGCACGATGTTTGAAGATCTACTACCTGCAGTCGAAAGAGGCATCCTTGAAGCGGCCGGTGCGATTCCGGTTGTGTTCAAAGGTCTGGAACGCTCCTTTGAAAAGGGCGCTTCTTTTTCAGCGCCCAGCCGGCATGATCACCATGAACTTGTCTATCTGCGCAGTGGCCGGGCCGAGTTTGATCTTGAGGGCCGCAAGGTCATCGTCGACAAGGGCAGCTCCCTGGTTATCCGGCCGCGAGTCACCCACTCGCTGCGGGCCATCGATGGCTTCGTCGAAATTGTCGCCGTCTATTTTGGCTTTGCCCATCCCAATACGTTGCCATTGCCGCCTCTTGGTCAGTTGGCACAGGCTGGGTTCCAGTTCCGCACCACCGATATCGAACCGCGAAGCCTGGAAAAGTTCCTCAGTTTTGCAACCGGTAATGAACCGGCAACCGATGACAGGGCGCAGGATCCTTTTATCCTGATCCGGGGCAAGAGCCGCCAGGATATTGCCAGTCTGGTGGAACGGATCTTGCGGGAGAACCGTCTGGAGTCCTATGGCCAGGAACTGATGATGCAGCTGCTGGCAATGGAGCTTCTGGTGACCCTGGCCCGGGGCTTGCGTGAAGAATGGGAAGAAAGCCTGCGCGTCCGCACAGGCAAAGCCAGGGAACTGGTGCGGATTGCCAGGGATTTTATCATCGAAAACCACGACCGGGACATCTCAGTTGCCGAGGTTGCCGGATATGTATTCCTGAGCCAGGGCTATTTTACCCGCGCTTTCCGTGATGAGACGGGCCTCTCCCCGATGGCTTTCCTGATGCAGATCCGGGTGGAGCATGCCTGCAAACTCCTGGAGCAGAAGGATATCAAAGTCAGTGGCGTTGCAGACCAGGTTGGGTTTTCGAGCCCGCAGCGCTTCAATGCAGCTTTCAGAAAGCACATCGGCATGACCCCGATGGAGTATCGCCGGATGGTGCTGCGGCACAAAACCGGCCAAGAACAGACAGGTGAATCATGAACGATCAACCAATGGACCTGCCGCGGATTGAGCGCGCTGTCCGTGAAATCCTCCTGGCGATTGGCGAGGATCCGGATCGTGAGGGCCTTGTAGAGACCCCGCAGCGGGTTGCCCGCATGTACAGTGAGATTTTTGCCGGCCTGCATGAACCGATCGAAAATTCGATCAAGGTTTTCAACGAGAAAGATCATGATGAAATGATCCTGGTCGGGGACATCCCTTTTTACTCGATGTGTGAGCACCATCTGCTGCCTTTCATTGGCAAGGCTCACGTCGTCTATATTCCTAACCAGGGCCGGATCCTGGGCTTGTCGAAAATCGCCAGGATCGTGGACATGATGTCCAAAAAGCCACAACTGCAGGAACGATTGACGTCCCAGATCGCTGACACGATTGTCGAGGCGGTTGCACCGCTTGGCGTCGCGGTGGTCGTGGAAGCTGAGCATCTGTGCATGACCATGCGCGGGATTAAAAAACCAGGCTCCATGACGGTGACCTCTGCCTTGCGCGGCTTGTGCAAGAAAGATGCACGCAGCCGGGCTGAAGCTCTGACGCTGATTCATCATACATGATGGCATCAGGCCCTTTTTTCCAAGCTGGACACTTCAAACTGCCTCTGGGTCGCCAGACATATGTCGTCGGGATCTTGAATGTGACTCCAGATTCCTTTTCGGATGGGGGTCGCTATGATTCCCTGCCAGCAGCCATTTTGCAGGCTGAACAGTTGATCGATTCTGGTGCGGATATCCTTGACGTCGGCGGAGAATCAACCCGGCCAGGTTCTGTACCCGTATCGGCATCCGAAGAAATCAAACGCATCGTTCCTGTGATCGAACAATTGGCCCGGACCTGCCAGGTGCCGGTGTCCGTTGATACCTTCAAAGCTGAAGTGGCTGAAGCGGCCTTGGCAGCCGGTGCATCGATCATCAACGATGTTACAGGTCTTCTGGGCGATCCAGCTATGGCTCAGGTGGTAGCCCGGCACGGGGCTGGCCTGATCTTGATGCATAACCCGGTACTCTACCGCAAGGGACATCCGGCAGCAGCCACCTTTACCAATATGCCCTGGCTTGAGGAACAGACTGCTGCCCGGTTTGCCGGACAAGACCTTATGGTCGCGACCAGGCTGTTCCTGGGCATGGGTCTGGACCGGGCCTTGGCTGCCGGGATAGACAGGACCAGGATCGTCCTCGATCCTGGCATCGGGTTTGGCCTGACAACTGACGAATCATTAGACCTGATTCGTTCCCTGGACCAGATCCAGACGGATTCATCGGGCCGTTTGCCTGTCCTCGTCGGTCCGTCTCGGAAAAGGTTTATTGGTGACATCCTGGGCAAGCCCGTGCTGGAACGGCTCAATGGTACGATTGCTGCCTCTGTTGCGGCGATAGCCTGTGGGGCTGACTTTATCCGTGTCCATGATGTAGCGCCGGTTGCTGAGGCTGTCCGTGTCAGCGACGCCATTTTGCGTCGTGCTGGCCGCTAAATACGGGAGGGCACCATGATCGATTCCAAGGCGGATTTTGACCTCATTTTTATCGAAGGCATGACTTTCAAAATCCTCATAGGTGTGCTGGAACATGAAAAAGTGCAACCGCAGCCAGTTTGTGTCGACGTGTCTTTGTCGGTTCTGCCGGTCCAGGCTACGCGAACCGACCGGCTGGAGCAAACAATCAGTTATGCGGCTGCCTATGAGCGGATCAGCCAGATTATCCAGACGGAGCATTTCGAACTGGTTGAGCGTCTGGCCGGCAGCATTGCCGAAAGGCTGCTGCTGGATCATGAGACATTGATGGCTGTGACGGTGACGATCCGCAAACCGGAGGCCCCTTTGCCTGGCCCTTTTGCCAGTGCAGGCATCACGATCACCCGTGTCCGGGGGGATTATGGGCTCATGACTCAGGTGGACTTGTCTTTGGGAACCAATCTGGGTGATCGCCTGGAGATATTAAGGCAGGCGGTCCAATTTCTGGCTGGACATCCGGAGATCGAACTCGTTGCGACCTCCTCGGTCTATGAGACCACACCGGTCGGGCTTCTCGACCAGCCGGATTTCCTGAACCTGGTTGCACGGATCCGGACGACGCTGGACCCTTTCAGCCTGCTGTCCTACTGCCAATCGCTCGAAACCCGGTTCGGCCGTGAAAGGCTGTTGCACTGGGGGCCCAGAACGCTCGATATTGATCTTCTGACCTACGGTCATCTGATGACACAGTCCACACGACTGACCTTGCCGCACCCCAGGATGCAGGAGCGGGAGTTTGTCCAGATTCCGCTGCGTGAGCTGGAAACTGGACTTGCCCAGCCGACTCCAGCGGTAAGGTTTACTTGTAAGCTCTCTTGAAAACGACTAAAATAGGCACGAACAATGTTAAAAGCAAACGGCTTTTTATCTTGGAGGATACGAACGAATGAATAATCCTGCTCCCGGCTCAGGTGGACCAGGCAACCGCAAACGCAATTTCCGGCATTTTGGCCCGGCTAATCCTTCCCGGAACACGACAGGGGGTAAAACTCCGTCCAATCCGAGCCAGCCGGCTACAGGTCCTGTCCAGCGTACGGAGCGTTCGGAGCCACGCCAGGCCCGGCCCGACAATCGCGAGCCGCGTGAAGCACGTGAGCCTCGCGAACCCCGTGAGGCGCGCCGGGAACAACCACGTGATAACCGGGACGCCCAGACAGGCCGTGAACCACGCCGTGACAACCCGCGCAATGGCAATCGTCCGCCGCGCCGGCAGCCGAACCCCAATCGCGAGGCAAACCAGGCCAATGCTGCGCCTGCAGCCGGTGCTCCTGGCCAACAGCGTCGTCCACCCAGAGAACGACAGGATCAGCGCCATAGCGGGCAGCAGTCACAGACCCGTCAAGGCCCTGTCGAAGCTGTGCGCGATCGCGGTCCGGTTCAAGAACCCCGAAATCGCCCGGAAAATCGTCCGGAAGTGAAACCGGAAGCCCGGCCCGAACGGACAGAGCGCCAGGAGCCGGTCAAAGAACGTACGGACATCAGGGAGCGTGCTGACACCAGGGAACGGACAGATCTCAAAGAGCGCCCAGATGCCAGGGACCGCCAGGCGACAGCGGCATCTGAACGCAGCCATCGCTGGGAGAAAAAAGCCAAAGCTGAAGAGACCTATGATGATATCCACCGGGACAATGAACGGCTAGAAAAGGAAATCTGGCTCGAAATTGCATCGATCCACAACATCAAACTTGATTTCTGATTCCAGCACCCCTCTGTTGGCTGCGCTCATCCAGCATGCCGGCACCGGACGGATTTCTTTCCATATGCCTGGACATCGCTCAGGCCTGAGCTGGCCTGAAAGCATCCGGGCTCGCCTGGCCAGCCTGGACACAACCGAGCTGGCTTCCACCGATGATTTGCACCAGCCGACGGGTCCGGCCCTTGCCGCCATGGATCTGGCTGCGCATTGCTTTGGCGCTGGCAAGACCTGGTTCTTGACCAATGGTTCCACGGGCGGAATCCTGACCCTTCTGGCTGGTCTTGTCGGTCGCGGTCGGAAAATCATCCTGCCCAGAACCTGCCATCTGGCTGTCAGCCATGCACTGGCGCTCCTTGACATCGAGCCGGTCTGGCTGGAGTTCCCTCGCCCTATCTTACCCGATCCACTCGGATTCCTGCCGGTTATCTCGGCGAACATGGTCGCAGATGCCATTGCGCTACATCCGGACAGTGCTGCTGTCTTCTTGACCAGCCCCGATTATTACGGCCGTTGTGCCGATCTTGCCGCCATCAGCCCTGTGGTTCACCAGGCCGGGCTGCTGCTTCTGGTCGATGAGGCTCATGGGGCTCACTTTGCTGCTGCGCCGGGCCGTATGCCACAGACGGCTCTGGCCAGTGGTGCCGATGCGTGTGTCCAGAGTGCTCACAAGACATTGCCCGCCCTGACCCAGGGCGGTTACCTTCATCTGGCAGAGGCCTTGATCGGCCGTGATCCGGGAGCTGCAGGGCGCATCACTGCTGCACTCAAGATTTTCCAGACGTCCAGCCCATCCTTTGCCATCGCTGCCAGCCTGGATTTTGCCCGGGCCTATCTGGAAAAACACGGCCGGGAACAGATCGAAAAGACGCTCAACTCGATCCAGGATCTGGCAACGGCATTGTGGCCGGATTACCTGGTTTCACCGGCTACAGCCAACCCTGTCCGGAGTAAAGTCCGGGACCCTCTGCGGATCGTCATCCGGCAGCGGGATCCCTTGGCTGCACCGGCGACACAGCTGGCCCGCCTGCTCAGTATGCAGGGGATCGACATCGAGCTGTCAGACCTGACCCGGCTGGTCTTGATTCCGTCTCTGGATCAGCCTGGACATGATTTTGAGCGTTTGCGCCTGGCGTTGAGTGCCTGGCTGGAAAAACCACAGCCAGATCGACCCACCAGCGATCTGGATTTGCCGCAGCTGGAGCAACGCTGGCTGGATCTATTGGTCCAGCCCCCTGAAAGGGTCCTGGCTCCGGGGAGCGTCCTGCTGGAACCGGTAGAGACTGAGACAATCGCACTGGCTTCTTCGGAAGGCTCTGTGATGGCGCAGGCAATCGCCCCTTATCCACCGGGAATCCCGCTCTTGCTGCCCGGCGAACGAATGGACCAGCCGCGACTTGATTTACTTTTAGCCTTGCGTGACAATGGAATCAACCTATCCGGCGTCGACCATGATTCCATCCGAGTCGTCGTTTGAGATTTTCTCTGGAGCCCAGATGATGTATAATGACGACAAGCAACTTGGAAATAGCAGGCAGCAGTCGACTTCGAGAGGTCTTCTCATCACTTTCGAAGGGATCGATGGTTCCGGCAAGTCGACCCAGGCCCATCTGGCTGCCGACTGGCTCAGGCTGCAGGGCCATTCGGTCCTATCCCTGCGAGAACCCGGCGGCACAGCCATCGGAGAGTCGATCCGCTCGATTCTCCTGGCCAAGGCCAACACTGCGATGTGCATGGAGACGGAGCTGCTGCTGTTTGCAGCAGCCAGGGCCCAGATCATCCGCGAGGTGATTGAGCCGGCGCTGGCTGGCGGAACGTATGTGATCTGTGACCGGTTCTATGACTCGACTACGGCCTACCAGGGCTATGGCAGGGGCATCGACCGGGTGATGATCCGGCAGTTGCAGACGATTGCAACAGGCGGGTTACGCCCAGACCAGACGTTCCTGCTCGATGTCAGCATCCCAGTTGCCCTGCAGCGTCTGGCTGGACGGCCCGGCAAGGCCGACAGACTGGACGGTGAGGACACCGCCTTCATGATCCGCACTCAGGATGGGTACCGGGAGATACTGCACGAGGAACCAGACCGCGTGATCCGGATTGATGCAGACCGCAGCGTGTCCGAGATCCAGAACAGCATCATCAGTCATTTAAAGGGGGACCTGGCATTATGAAACTCATTTTCTCAATCGTCCATGACGAGGACAGCCCGCGCCTGATGGCCGAGCTCAACCGGGCAGGCTATCGCGTGACCAAGCTCAATTCATCGGGCGGTTTCCTGCGCTCCGGCAACACGACCCTGATGATTGTCGTCGAGGAAGCCCAGCTGGAAGAGGTGCTTGGCATCATCAGAAAGTTCTCCAGCAGCCGCCAGGCCGCGATCAATACCAACGTCACACCTTCATCGATGGGCGGGTCCTATATCCCGTACCCGGTCGAAGTGATGGTTGGCGGCGCCACTGTTTTTGTCCTCAACGTCGAACATTTCGAGAAAATGTGACATGGGTTTTGCCTCCCTTGTCGGACAACCAGACTTGAAAGTGCGCCTCGGTTCCATCCTGAAGGGTGAACCGGGGCACGCTTATATCCTGAGCGGTCCACTCGGTATCGGCAAATCCACCTTTGCCCAAGTTTTCGCCCAAGCCTTGCTCTGCCAGGACCCTGCGTCGGATGGTGGCTGCGGTCTATGTGATTCCTGCCGCCATTTCAGCCATCAGGCTCATCCGGATTTCAGGACTTTGCTGCTCGATCCAGCCGACAAGGTGATCAAAGTAGAGCGCGTTCGCCAGACCATCCAGGCTGATATCGCCTTGCGACCCCAGTTTGGCCGGCGCAAGGTCTATCTGGTGGATGCGGATTTCCTGAATGAACAAGGGCAGAACACCCTTCTGAAGTCCCTCGAGGAACCCCCGGATTTTGTCACGTTCATTCTGATGGCATCAGGCGTGGAGCGGCTGCTGCCGACCGTCCTGTCGCGTTTGACTGTCCTCACCCTGCAGCGCTACCGTGATGAGGAGGTCATTGCGATCCTGGCACGTGAATGGCAGGGCAGTGGCCAGGCGTTGCCTGATTCAGAAAGCCTTGCTTTCTATGCCAGATATGCCAATGGTGTGCCAGGCGCAGCCATCAACCTGCTTACCAGCCCCTGGTTTGCCGATTTGCGCCGGGAGACCATCGATTTTTACCATCAGATCGGGTCATTCAGCCGATCCCGGTTGTTAACAGCTGGATTCAGCTTTTTCGATGCCAACCGGGCCAGGGCGGATGTTTTGCTCGACATTCTGGCCAGTCTGGTCAGGGACCAGGTTGTGCTTCACATGACCGGTGATCCGAGCCACCTGACCAATCCCGACCAGCTTGCCCGGCTGGCGGTTCCAGATGAAAAAAAACGCCAGGCTGCCGTTCCCGGCTTGATGCGCGCAGCTGCTGCGATCACAGCCGCCCGGCGCGGACTGGCTTTGAATGCCAGTTTCGAAGGACTGGCCTGCCACCTTTTATTGACGCTCAGAAAGGAGCTCATTCATGCCTAAAGTAGTCGGAGTCCGTTTTCACGGCGCCGGAAAAGCGTATCACTTCGATCCGGCCGGTCTTCCCCTGAAGACTGGCGATGCCGTGATCGTCGAAACTTCACAGGGGGTCGAGCTCGGTATTGTTGCCGAGCAGGTTTTCGATTTACCAGAGGAACGCCTGCCAGCCCCCCTGAAACCTGTCCTGCGCCAGGCAACAGCTGACGACATGGATCATTACGATGCCAATTGCCAGAAAGAACGCGAAGCGTTCCGGATTGCTGCTGACAAAATTGCCTCCCGCGGCCTGGACATGCGTCTGGTCAGTGCGGAGTACACGTTTGACAACCGCAAAATCGTCTTCTATTTCACAGCAGATGGGCGAGTCGACTTCCGTGAGCTGGTCAAGGATCTCGCGGCTGTTTTCCGGACCCGGATCGAACTGCGCCAGATCGGTGTGCGTGATGAAGCGCGCATGGTCGGAGGTCTCGGGATCTGCGGCCGGGTCCTGTGCTGCTGTTCCTTCCTGACAGATTTTGTGCCCGTCTCCATCAAAATGGCCAAAGAACAGAGCCTGTCCATGAATCCGGCCAAGATCTCTGGCGCCTGCGGGCGCCTGATGTGTTGCCTGAAATATGAGCAGGATGCATACGAAGATGCCCATGCCCGAATGCCCCGCCCAGGCCATCAGGTCAAGACCGCGGAAGGCCTTGGTGTCGTCGAAGGCATCAATCTGCTCAAGGAAACCGTCACCGTCAGGTTGGACCGCGGCGGGGAAGCGGACTTGATCACCCTGCCTAACGCTGAAGTAGAAATCGTCGGCGGCAAACCCAGCAAGAAATGCGGTGGTTGTGGTGGCAAAGGTAAATCCCAGGCCGCACAATCACGCGCTTCAGCGACAGAAGCCTAGGCACCCTTTATACACTGGCGCCTGCCAATCCACTCAGGATGCTTGCCCTCCGGCTATCCGGGTGCTAAAATCGTGTTCGAACGGGAGGTGTTCAACCATGGCTTATAAAATTTCTGACGCGTGTATTTCCTGCGGTGCTTGCGAAGGCGAGTGCCCGACCGGTGCGATTTCTGCTGGCGCCAGCCAGTACGTGATCGACGCAGATACCTGTATCGACTGCGGTGCCTGCGAATCCGCATGCCCCGTTTCAGCCATATCTGCTGGCTGATCCAGGTCCGGATTTCCCCGGCAAATGAGGGAAGGCCTAGTGCTTTCCCTTTTTGTTTTCACTGGATGGCTGTTTGATGGATGATTTTTGGATCGCTGCTGACGAAACCCTGGAAGACCTGCAACGCGCTGGTTTGAAGCTTATTCAGAAAACCAGCGGATTTCGGTTTGGCGAAGACTCTGTCTTCCTGGCTGCTTTCGCGGCAGACCTGGTGAAAGGCAAAAAGCAGGTCCTGGCTGCGGACCTGGGCGCCGGTAGTGGGGCGGTGAGTGTTCTTCTGGCAGGCCGCCTGCCTCAGGCCAGGCTGACCGGGATCGAAATCAGTCCAAGATCCTATTCGGTTCTGGGACGCAATTTCGCCCTCAACCAGCTGGAATCCCGGTGCACGGCCGTCCAGGGAGATGTTCGGGACGAGTCTTTGCTCCCCCGGGCCAGTCTTGATCTGGTTGTCAGCAATCCGCCCTACCGCGATCCCGACCGACATTTGCCGCCGGCCCGGCTGCAAAATGATCCTCAGTTGGCGCAGGAATGGCGGACTGCTGTCGAGACGACGCACCTGACACTTGACGACCTGATGAAATCAGCAGCCTGCTGGCTCAAGCCACGTGGCCTGATTGCCCTGGTCCAGCGACCTGCCAATCTGCCGGACATCCTCTCTGCCATGCGCCAGCACCGGATCGAACCTGTCGCCCTGCGCGCAATTGTCCCTTTGCCCGGACGAGCGCCGACCAGTGTACTGGTCGCAGGCCGCCTGCATGGCCGACCGGGATCCTTCCGCTTTTTACCGGACCTCATTGTCAATGTGTCGCCCGGACAGCCTAGCCCGGAAACGCACCAGATCTATGGAGAAGAAACCCATGACGGATCAATCCGCACCTGAATCAACGAATATACTCCCCCGCGGCACCCTGATTCTTGTCGGGACACCGATCGGCAACTTGGGTGATCTTTCACGCCGGGTCATTGAGGTGTTGGCCCAAGTCGACTTGATTGCGGCTGAAGACACACGTCGCACCCGGCAATTGCTGTCTTATCTTGGCTTGCATCAACCTTTGACCAGCTATCATGAACACAACCAGGTTAGCAAAGGCCTCGAGCTGATCGAGAAATTGCGTGCCGGACAGTCCATTGCCCTGGTATCAGACGCAGGGATGCCCTGCATCAGCGATCCCGGAGGCAGGCTGGTTGCCGAATGCGTAGCAGCTGATCTGCCTGTACTGGTGATTCCCGGACCTTCGGCTGCCGTCACTGCACTGGCTGGTTCAGGCCTGGAGACCGAGCGGTACGCCTTTGAAGGCTTTTTGCCTGCGGATCGCAAAGCTCGCAAAGCCCGTTTGATGGAATTGCAGAAAGAATTGCGGACCATGGTCCTTTATGAGGCACCACACCGCCTGAAAAAGACCTTGCAGGAACTGATCGGACTTGGATTTAGCGACCGCTTGGTTGCCCTGGGCCGCGAACTGACTAAAAAGCACGAGGAGTTTCTGCGCGGGACAGTCCAGGGCTTGGCTGACTATTACGAAACCAATGAACCTCGCGGCGAATTTGTCATTGTCCTTGAAGGGCTGACTGCCCTGGCCCGGCGCTTGCCTGAGCATTCGACTGTCATTGGCAGTTCCGGGCTGGCTGGTGCCCTAGATGATACCAGGGCGGACGCAGTGGATCTGCTGAAACAGTTGCTCGGACAGGGGCTGTCTGTCAAGGAAGCCGCCCGTGAAGCCGCAACTCAGACTGGCGGGAAGAAGAATGAACTGTACGCCCTGGCCATCCGGATCCAGGAAAATGAACAGGGTGAACTCTGAATATGACCTTTGCCTGAACCTTGAGCTGGCATCTTTAAAAATTCACAAAGCCCGGCAAAGACGTTATAATACCGTAATCAGCCCGACAGGAGGCCCTCATGGACAAGACATTCTACATCACAACCCCGATCTATTATCCGAGTGACAAACTGCACATCGGACATTCATACACGACTGTGGCAGCGGATGCCATGGCCCGCTACAAACGCCTGCAGGGTTATGATGTCATGTTCCTGACCGGCACGGATGAGCACGGCCAGAAGATCCAGCGCAAAGCCGAGGACAAGGGGGTCACCCCGCAGGCTTATGTCGATCATGTCGTGGCCGGGATTAAAGAGCTCTGGCAGCTGCTCGACATTTCCTATGACCGATTCATCCGCACCACCGACGAAGCACATGTCCAGGCCATCCAGGACATATTCCAGAAGCTCTATGACAAGGGCGACATCTACAAGAGCGAATACGAAGGCTGGTATTGCACCCCGTGCGAATCCTTCTGGACCGAAACCCAGCTCGTGGAGCATAAATGCCCGGACTGCCACCGTCCAGTCGAGAAGGCCAAGGAAGAGAGCTATTTTTTCCGCCTCTCCAAATACCAGGATGCACTGATCCGGCTCTTCGAAGAACATCCGGATTTCATCCAGCCGGTGGCCCGCGCCAATGAGATGCTCAACAATTTCCTGCGTCCCGGCCTCGAGGACCTGTGCGTATCCCGGACAACCTTTGACTGGGGCGTGCCGGTGCCGTTTGATCCCAAGCATGTGGTCTACGTCTGGATCGATGCCCTGTCTAACTACATCACCGCGCTTGGCTACCCGTCCTTGACCGGCGATATGGCCCGTTACTGGCCGGCCGATGTCCAGCTGGTCGGCAAGGAGATCGTCCGCTTCCATACGATTATCTGGCCGGCGATGCTGATGGCGCTGGATATCCCCCTGCCCAAGCAGGTCTATGGTCACGGATGGCTGCTCTTCAAGGACGGTAAAATGTCCAAGTCCAAGGGCAATGTCATCGATCCAGTCGTCCTCTGTGAAAAGTATGGTGTCGATGCCGTGCGCTACTTCCTGCTGCGCGAGGTGCCTTTTGGCTCGGACGGGATTTTCTCCAATGAAGCCCTGATCAGCCGGATCAACGCCGACCTGGCCAATGACCTTGGCAACCTCGTCAGTCGGACCGCGGCCATGATCAGCAAATATTTCCCCGCCGGTCTGCCTGCAGACCGCCTGTCAGCCCATCCAGACAGTGAGCTGATCGACCTGGTCCGCGAACTGCCGGATAAAGTCGAAGCCGCGATGGACCAGCTCCAGTTCAGCAGCGCGCTGGCCGAAATCTGGAAAGTCGTCGGCCGCAGCAACAAGTACATCGATGAAACAGCCCCCTGGGTCCTGGCCAAGATTGAGAGCGACGCGCCACGTCTGGCGACCGTCCTGTACAACCTGGCGGAGACGATCCGTGTCGTCTCGATCCTGATCCAGCCGTTCCTGACCCATACCCCGGCCAAGATCTGGTCAGCCTTGGCCATTCCAGCAGGCGAACAGACGGCCTGGGAATCGGCCCGGACTTATGGCCTGTACCAGGCCGCAACGGCCCTGCCCAAGACCGAACCGATCTTCCCGCGCATCGATATCGCCAAGGAGATCGCCGCCCTGGATGCCATGCTGCAGGCCCAGTCCGACGCAGCCGCCGTCAGCGCCGCGTCCGCTCACAAGAACGAAGCCAACTCCGAGCCTGCTGCCCAGTCTGCACCTGCAGCCGCGAAAGCCCAGGTGTCAGCGCCAGAGGCGGCTCCGGAAGGCGTTGCCTTGATCGAGTTTGACGATTTCCTCAAAGTCAACCTCAAGGTTGGCACCGTGAAATCCTGCGAGAAGGTCGCCGGTTCTGACAAGCTGCTCTGCTCCCAGATTGACATGGGCAGTGAAGTCCGCCAGATCGTTTCCGGCATCGCCCAGTCCTATGCCCCGGAAGACATGGTCGACAAGCAGGTTATTGTCGTCACAAATCTCAAGCCGAGAAAGATCCGTGGCGCCATGTCCCACGGCATGATCCTGTGCGCGACGACTGAAAGCGGCTACAAGGTTCTCACCGTCGACTCACCTGTCCCCTCCGGTTCCGAAGTTGGCTGACGATGGGCGGTTTTCAACAGCCCATGGTTGACCAACCCCTACCATTGGAATGGATCGACTCACACGCCCATCTGCACAGCAAGCCTTACGCCCAGGACCTCGTGGAGGTCCTGGCGTGTAGCCATGCCGCCGGAGTCCGAACCGTGCTGCTGCCCGGCACGGATCTGGAAGATTCCCAGGCCGCACTCAACCTGGCCCTGCACCATCCAGACCTGGGGCTGGTTGTTTCGGTGGGTGTCCATCCGCACGATGCCAAGTCTCTGACCCCGGACAGCTTCCAGAAACTGCGCGAGCTGGCCCTTCAGCATCGGGGCCACCCCGTCGTAGCTATTGGCGAGATTGGACTGGATTACCACTACGATTTCTCGCCGCGCGACGTCCAGCGCGACGTTTTCCGCGCCCAGCTCGAACTGGCTCAGGAGCTGGATCTGCCGGTGATCGTCCATGACCGCGAGGCAACGGCTGACTGCCTGGCGGTCATCGCCGCGGTTGCCGCCAGACACCCTTTCCGCGCCGTCCCCGGCGTCTTTCATTGCTATTCCGGCAGTGTCGAGACTGCGGCCATTTTGCTGCATCAAGGATTCTACCTGGGTTTTGACGGCCCGATCACTTTTAAAAATGCGCGCAAAGCGCTGGAGGTGATCGCGGCCTGCCCGCGCGACCGGCTCGTCCTCGAGACCGACAGCCCTTACCTGACACCTGTACCACATCGCGGCCACCGCAATTCACCGGAATACATCCCGCTGATTGGCGCCAAAGTCGCCGAGATCTGGGGCTGTGACATCGCAGAAGTAGCCGCCCAGACAACCGCAAATGCCAGGAAATTGTTTGACCTCTACTGAAATTTAATTGTTGACAAGGGTAGTGTGATCTGGTATCCTCTGTCTTGCGCTCGAAGCAGTGCACCGCTCGGGAGCTTAGCTCAGCTGGGAGAGCATCTGCCTTACAAGCAGAGGGTCACAGGTTCGAGCCCTGTAGTTCCCACCATTTTCATACACGGCGCAGTAGTTCAGTCGGTTAGAATGCCAGCCTGTCACGCTGGAGGTCGAGGGTTCGAGCCCCTTCTGCGTCGCCAAACAGCCGGTCCGCAAGGACCGGTTGTACTATGCCCAGATAGCTCAGTCGGTAGAGCAGGGGACTGAAAATCCCCGTGTCGCTGGTTCGATTCCGGCTCTGGGCACCATGAAGACCGCTGAGGCTGTAGGCTTTGGCGGTTTTTCTGTTATCAGGTTATAACAGATGACCTCCGTTCGACCTCCGTTAGGTTTGTTTACAGGCTTGCGCATCAGTTGATTCAATTTGTCTGCCGAGATCTGCTCAGCCGTCACATGGGTATAAACATCAAGGGAAATGGCTGCTGTCGAATGTCCAAGCAGGTACTGGATTTCCTTTGGACTGTAACCAGCTCTGGCCAGATCGCTGGCATAAGTGTGACGTAGAAGATGAGGACTGATATCCTGGCCGATGCCCCACTCCGTTTCGTGATAGCGTTTGTTTTGCGTCAGAATGCCTTTGCCGCCTGCTGCAATGTTCCAGAGGTGTCTGACCCTTTCCCATCGCCGAGCGAGTCCTGAGGAGGTCAGGTGTCCGCCATTCTTGTTCTTGAACAGGAATCCATTCCTGTCTGATACAAATTTTGCCAGGCCTCGCATCAGGTTTTCTGGAATTGGAATTGACCGAATGCCCTGGTCGGATTTTGTCCGTTCGGCTACTTCATTGGTTTCAAGATCTATGATCCGAGTGACATTGAGGCGACCATTGCGAATATCCTGGCATTGAACGCCCGCGACCTCCTGCTTGCGCAGGCCGCAATCCAACATGAGCCCAACCATTATCCGATCTTCGAGATTCAATTTGGCTTTTTCCAAAGCAGATCGCTCGTTATCGGTTATTGCGCGCTTGGGTTTCGCTTTGGCAGATGGACGCTCGATTGATTGGACAGGATTTCGTGAGCATAAACCGTTGATCAGTGCTTTTTCGAAGACCATTGAAAGGACAACGACAACTTTCTGGGCTGTTCTTGGCCGATCGCTCAACTCGGAAACCAGCTTCTGGACATCAATCTGGCGGACTGCACTGACTTTTTTCCTGCCCAGGGCAGGCTTAATATGAGTATTAACAGTCTTTTGGTAATCAGCGTATGTGGCAGGTGCCTTGTGGATCTTGGTCGCAAGCCATTCGTCAAGCCAGGCGTCCATCGTTGCGTCATTGACTGTTTTTTCGCCAGTCAAATATGCTTTTCTGAGCTGATCCTTCTTTCGCTTCAAAGACTGCTCGGAATTGGCCGAACAGTATTTTCTGATTTCGCCACCATCTGGCCTTTTCCCAAGACAAATGTAACCTTCAAACTTCTTTTTACCTGTTTTGGCCATTGTCTACTCCTTGAATGATGATTGGCTCCGATGGTATTGGACTCATGTACAGGTGGATGTTTCTGTCAACTTCAAACATATTTGACTTTACTGCTATCTATACCTCGATTGTTTCTCAAAAGCTAATATCTGGCATATCAGCATCAATATGGTCGAATAAGGCCAGAAACTTTGCGAATTTCAGCAGTTCCAACTGTTTTGGTGCATCAAGTTCCATCATGATTGCGATTATTTTCAATGCATCAGGCCTGTTGTTAATAAAAAATGCAGTTCTGCTCGTAGCCATTTCCTTTTTCACGGCTTCACGAAGTGCTGATGACTTGATACTTTCTGGGCTGAGTTTTGTTGCCAGCAGAATTTTCGCAACCGTTGATGGTTTCGATTTGTTCAGGCCTGTCTTCATGGCTGTTAGAAAAGTCGTGTATGTTATCCCGTTGTCTTTGCAGAACTGAAGTTTCTTGTCACCGTAGTGGATTGAGATGAAATCATTGACCTTATCTTCGAGTGTCATTACCGGGCTCCTTCCAAATCTTGCTGTCTGATTGATGATCAATCGAATCGGCGAGAAACAGGGGTATTGACTTCATGATACACGGAGCAGTATATTAAGTCAATGAAATGCACGAAGCCGTATATCATCGGTTTGATGAGCGCATGGCAACTTCACTCGCAGGACGACGAGTATCAGTGATCTGATCATAAGTTGGCGGCAAGATCTTGGGATTTAATCTTGCCGGAGTTGTGCTAGAGGATCAGGTGTGAGTCTCGACTTGGGGAACTGTTGTCATTGAATCGCTGCATTTTGGCAGTTCAGTCCATTCTGTTTGATTCATGACAACCCGTGAACTTTGGTTCAGTTTCGATGGTGTCTAGTCGAAGTCATTATCCCTGTACGCACCTCTTGATTGTTTGGCTGAGCTCGGATTTTGACTAAACCTGGACATGACATCACAACCCAACGCTACCCGTCAGTCATCACTATTCAGCGGCCTGACGGCATAGTTTTCAGAAAAAGGATGCTAATCCAAGCCCAGCAAGGGAAAGGCAAGCTAACGCATGAGCAACGGACAGATCAGTCACAATCAAAGTGATAGTGACCGTAATCAAACGGTAACCCGCGAAAACGACAACAATGTACTTCAGCCAGACAACGATCAAACAGGCAGATTCCTTTCTTGGCCAGCATATGTAAATGCAATAATATGCTGTTTTCGAGTCCTGATCCATGCCTTGACAGGATCTGGCAAGACGAGATTAGCATTGCATATTTTGCCCCAACATGGTCGGGTACTCATAATCGTTACCCGCAACGCGATTAAAGATATGCTAGAAAATGATGTCAAAACGATTCCGTTTTCTTATTCCCGGCTGTGTGGCAAAGATGCTGAATCACAAATCACACTGGCAACCATGTGGGACATCAAGAAACACTTCAAACATCATCGAGGGACACAAAAGTTCGATTTTGTTGTGGTCGATGAGGCTCATGCCATCCTTGCCGATTCATTTGCGGATGCGTCTTTTTGGTTAGCAAAATTCATTGGGACTCTACCAAAACGAGTCAAGGTGTTTGCCATGTCAGCGTGTATTGATTGGGTTCGCGACCTGGATATTTTTCGAGGGTGGGAGTATCAGGATTACCGGCAAAAATGTGTTGGAACCAGACCCAAACAGATTCTAATGGCTCACAAGGATGACTTTGAAGACATACTCAAAACAGCCAGTCCGAGCAATATGATATTGTGCTTTTGCCAATCGGCTAAGCGGGCATACAGACTGGAAAAAATATATAACAGTTTGAAAATCCCAAGCTTGGCGATTACGTCACAAAGTGAAATGAGACCAAAGGATTCGGACTTTTCTGCTGCTGAAGAGGAGTGCTACAGGGATTATCTTGTCGAAAACAAGAAATTCCCGGCGGGGATTCTCATCATTTTCACCACGAGTTTAATGCGTGAAGGTGTCGAGATCAAGGACCGTAGTGTCAAGACTGTCGTCACAGAGCTGATTGATCGGGTGTCGCTGATTCAGGTTGCCGGACGAGTCAGACACGGCGTTGAAAAACTGTTTATCATCCTGACAAAGGAAACCGGACACCTTTTTCACGGTGATCCGATTGAACATGATAAGACAGCGAAAAAGCGGGTTACAGGCAGAGCCGAGATTATTGGGGTGCTGAAATCAAATGGAATTGGTGAAGACAATTGGTCGAATGAGCTGGGTCCAATTGATGAAAACCTTAAGGGCCCAGCAGTAGAAGGCACCGGGCGGAAATTTTATCACAATCCATATTGGCTGAAAAATGAGTTAAAGAAGCGTCGGGATCACAGGGCATTCAAAGACAGTCCCGCAAAGTATCTGTTTGGCATCTTCAATTGCCTGATTGAGGTCCATACTTCACCAAAAGCTGGTGTGGTACATTCAGACCGTCTCATGATTGACAAGATCGTTGCGGATCATATCCGAGAACATACGCCCGTTTGCTCAAAAGCAAGTGATGGCATTCTAATGGAAAAACTCCGAGAAGTTGGATGTACTGAGAAAAGTTTGGGGAATATATTGCGGAATCATTCTTCGTTCAGGCGAATTCAGGAAAACAATCATCATTGCCATCAGATTGTCCGGGTGGATTTTCTGGATGATGAATCAGACGATCAAGGTCATGTCGCATAGAGTCAGGGCTATCCTGCGTTGCCCGATTTCGTGGCTTGAATGCGAAGATATTGTTCCTGCGTAAAGCTCATGCTGCGTAAAGCTCCGCGCCTGTCGATATTTCCTTAGAATATTCTTAGCTTTACGCAAGTTTACCAGAATCATCATGCTATTAGGCGTGGTTGCTATGCCCGAAACCAAGCAAAGCATGAAACCATTTGGCTAATCGCGAGAACTTGGTTGAGCGGATCTCTGGCGAGTCATAAGGAATGATGGGTCAAGCTGGGTTGATATTGTCCCCCGGTGCCTGGCTTTCGGCCAGGCCAAAGTCCTGTTGGGACACCGGCGATGTTACAGGTCCAGCTTCGCGCCATTCTCCAGCAGCCACTGCTCCCTCGCCTCGTACTCGGGCAGGATCGCCCGGACAAGCGACCAGAATCGCTTGGAATGGCTCTTCTCCAGCAGGTGGCAGAGTTCATGCACAACCACATAGTCGAGGATCGGCGAAGGCGCCAGGATCACGCGCCAGTTGAAGATCAGGCCGTTCTGGCTGGTGCAGGATGCCCAGCGCTTCTGTTGATCTTTAATCCTCAGGCTGTCTGGTACCACACCAAGCTTGGGTGCATAGTAGGCGATGCGACCACTGATGCGGCTTCTGGCTTTCTCGCGATACCAGTTGATGATGTGCCGGTGCAGATAGTCCTGCTCACATGATCTGGTCCTGACCTGGATCTGGCCGCGATAGATCTTGATCACCGGCGAACGCAGAGACTGGTCGACCTGCAGATCAAGCCGATAGCTTCGCCCCAGATAGAGAATTGCCTCGCCGCTGACCATTTCCTTGACCGGTACTTCGGTGCGGATCGAGCGGATCTCGAAAAGCTGCTTTACAATCCACTTGGCTTTTCGCTGGACAACCGCCAGCAGTTGCTCATCTGAAGTGCCCTCTGGGGCTGTCACCAGAACGACACCAGGTGCTTCGACTGTGATCTCAATTGTCTTGCGGCGTGGCGAATAGGCGGGCGTGAATGTTATCACTTTCTCGCCATAGACGACAGTCAGTGCTTTGACTGGTGACGCGCTGTCTTTCATATCAGGGCATAATGGCGCTTGGCCAAATTCATCAGATCCGCCAGCAAGGCCTTGCGGTCGGAGTATGGCAGCAGGGCGTGGTACTTGTTCAAGGCCGTGTACAGCTCTCGCTCGATGTCTGCGGTCTTGGTTGGATTGCTCACCCAGTCAATCGCATAAGTCCGGCGAATGGCTGCATCGACATCCAAAGCAATTGCGCGTGCCTGACTTCCAGTGAGGTCCTGATAGTCGTTCGCTGCTGGTTCCGCGACCTTGGGAAGTTCTGCTGCCGATACCGCTCCCTGGACTGATTTCTGGATCAGGCTTTCGAGCTTGGCCTTGATCGCGTTGTAAAGGGCATACTCCCGAACATCCAGACCGAGCTGTTCGGCCTCCGTCTGTTCGCCGGATATGACCTCATCACGCAGCTTCTCCAGCTTGGCCTTCATCGTATCCCAGTCCCCGCTGGTCTCAGCCAGGATCTGGTTGAGCTTCTCTAGCAGGCTGGTGTAATAGACCGGATCGCTGTCCAGCCTGGCTGTGATCGCCCGCCTGGCGGCGTGCGCCATAGCAGAGGCCATCGCTTCCTTGGAGCCCAGGCCATTGATCTTGGTATGAAAGTCCTTGTCGAACAGGGTGACCGGGTCGATCCATTGCCGGATGCCATCCGATTTGATGTAATCCGCGATCAACTGACGCACCTTCTCGCCGCAGCCAGAGATATCGATCTTCTTATCGGCTTCATAGCGAGTTTTGGCAGCGATGCGAATATAGGCCAGCCATTTGAGATCGTTCAGGTACTCGACCGGGATTTTCTGCGGCAGGATACGCTCAACACTGGTGGCGAAATTGCGATAGGATACTTCGAACTCAGCCCGCTTGTCTTCTGGTTTCAATACTCTGACCAGCGCATCAAGGTCGCTGCGGTTGACCCCGTGGAAGATCCGCATTGCCCGGGCATGGTAGTCCTGCATCTGCCTGAACAGTTCGTTGATTGAGGTCATGGGTGAGTCGATGTCAGCCGTGTCAAAGATCGCCAGCGCTTCCTGGAGATAGTCGGACACGCCATAGTAGTCGACGATGTAGCCACATTTCTTCTGTTCGCCGCAGGTCCGGTTGACCCGGGCAATGGCCTGGAGCAGGCTGTGCTCCTTCAAGGGACGGTCCAGGTACATGACCTGTTCGACCGGAGCATCAAACCCGGTCAGCAGCATGTCCTTGACGAAGATGAAGCACAGGCCATCCTCACCGACCGGCTTGGTGAAGCGGTTGATCAGGGCATCCTGTTCGGATTTCGTCGTGTGGTGCGCTTTGAGGTGCGGCAGGTCGTTCTGGGAGCCGGAATAGATGATCCTGCCTTCGAGGCGGGAAGCCAGCTCTTCGCCAAAGACCTTGGCCTTGAGCTTGTTGAAGGCGTTTAAGTACTTCACACAGGCTTCGCGCGAAATGCAGACGACCTGGGATTTGAAGTCGTTGGGCAGGACGGTATCGCGGTAATGGACCAGGATGTCCTCCATGATGTCATGGACCCGGCTGTCGGCCTCAACGATGGATCGCTTGGTCGCATATCTTGCCTTGATCGCCTCGCGTGCCTCATCCGTGTAGTTGGCAAACTCGCTTTCGAAGATGTCGGCCAGGGTGTCGTCCTTGATATGCAGCTCGGGTTTGCGGCCCTCATAGACGATCATGACGGTGGAGCCGTCCTCGACCGACTGTTTGATCGAGTATTTGTCGATGTACTCACCGAACGTGCGGCGGGTGCTCTTGTCCTGCTTGTCGATCGGCGTGCCGGTGAAACCGATGAATGCGGCATTGGGCAGGGCATTGCGCATGTTCATCGCCATGTCCTTGTATTGGCTGCGGTGTGCTTCGTCGGCCAGGACGATGACATTGGACTTGGCCGTCAGGACCGGAAACTCTTTCTTGTTGCGGAGTTCCTTGCCACCCTGGTCGTTTTTTAATACTGGGCTGTCTTCATCCTCACCTGCGAACTTGAAGATCGTGGTCAGGATGATCTGCGGCGCAGCCCGTTTCAGGAGCGTGGCCAGTTCCTTGACCGACTGAGCCTGGACCGGTGTGGTGATATTGGCCAGTGTGCGGTTAAAGGTGGCTGTGATCTGATTGTCGAGGTCGATCCGGTCGGTGACGACAAGTATGGTGGCATCGGTCAAGCCAGGCGTGCGCCGGATCTTTCTGGCTAATAGGACCATGGTCAGCGATTTGCCTGATCCCTGGGTATGCCAGATAACTCCGCCACGGGCAACCTTTTCCTTGGCCGTGTTCAGTCGATCCAAAGCCTTGTTGACGGCGCGATACTGCTGGTAGCGGCAGATCTTCTTGACCTTCTTGCCTGAGGTGACATCGCCTTCGAACAGGATGAAGTTGGCCATCAGGTCCAGGAGGTTGCGCTTGGTCAGGGTTCCCAGGAGCAGGAGATCCTGGGCTTGGTCGGGATTGACTGAATCAGCAGTGGCAGGGTAGGGGTCTTTCCATTCGAGGTAATGCTCATAACTGGAGCTGATCGTGCCGATGTAGGCCTGGTACTTGTTGAGGATGCCGGTGAAGAAGTTGGTGTAGAACAGCCGCTCCGCACCTTCAGGCTTTTCCGAGCCACGGGAATCCATATACCGGCGCAGCTGCTGGAAAGCTTCCTGCTTGCCGACATTTTCAATACTCGATATTTCCAGGAATGGCGACTTGCACTCCAGGACAACAACCGGGATGCCGTTGATGAAGATGACGATGTCCGGGATGATGTTCTCATGTGGACCATGAACCTTGAACTGGCGGGTGACCAGGAATTCGTTGCGCTCGATGTGGTCGAAGTCTATGTAGCGGACGGTCTGGAAGGACTTGTGGCCATTGACAGTTTCTTCCAGTGAATAAGAAAGGTTGACGATGGCATCGTAGATCGCCTCGTTTATCGAGAGTAGGTCTGTACCGAGGTGTTCAGCCTTCTCCAGGTGCAGGGCGGCCTTGTTGACTGTGGTTTCACTCATCCAGGGATTGAGCCGCTTCAGGGCCTTCCTGAGCCGGTTACCGAGGATAACAGACGACATGAAGTCACGCTCGCCCTTGTCCGGGGTAAGCTCGGAACCATGGATGAAGTCATAGCCGTCTGGCAGGTTTTGCAGGAACTCGATGGCTGGCAGTTCAACCAGGGTTTCTTCGCTGCCGAGTGATACTGTCATGTCACACCTCGAAATGAACTGATTTCAGACTTTGACGCGGATCTTGCCGGTCAAGAGCTGCTGCATGAGACCGGTCTTAAGGCTGGTCAGGGACGTGAGCTTGGCCTGGTAGGTGTCGATCTGGTCATCGACTGTGGAAAGGATTGAAGCGATTTGGTGTTGCTCTTGTAGTGGTGGGAGTAGAATATTGATTCGGCTAAGATGATAAGGTCCATAATTTGCTTGAGCGCTCCCAACGCTTTCTTGCAAAACAGCCTTTTGATAATGATCTGACTCGACATAGTAATTTAAAAATCCCATATCGAGTCTTTGGGTGTCATTTGAGCGAAGTCGAATTATACTTGTATTTAACATTATGGGAAGATCTGACTCTTTTATTATTGCTTTTTTACCGAGTGTTCCAGAGCTTGAAACAACGATATCTCCCTTATTTAAGGCAAAGTGTTGATATTTATTATTAAATTCTTCAGCGCTAATATATTGAATGTTCTTTCTGTCGACAGCCCCATTTTGAAGACACCGAATATTTAAAAATGGCATCCCTGAATCGGTATATTGCCAATTTCGAAGCCCTGGGCCTTCCTGAAAAAATACAACACTCTTAAAAGGACCTACTTCCCACTCGACCGGGATCTTACCGATCTCGGTGTCCTTGAATTCGGAGTGGCCGATGCCCTTAGTCAGAAGCTGCTGCATCAGACCTTGCTTCAATTCTTTGGTCTTCTCGATCAGGGATTCGGTTTCGCTGATGTGATCATCGACTGTTGTCAGGATGTCGGCGATCTTCTGCTGCTCGGGGAGGGGTGGGAATGGAATTAATATATTTTTGAAGTCTCCAGTTGTAAAGCTTGCTTGATTTACCGCAGGTTTTGTTATTGAGAGAATTTGAGTTCGGTACGTTTCCGTTTGTGAAAAAAGTAAAAAATAATAAGGCAATAAATTCATATTTGTCTTTAATCGAAAAATGTTTGTTGTGTATATGACCGGCCGATGATATTTTTTATAAATGCAGCACTTTCCAATTTGAGCGATACTGTTTATAAAACCTACCAACAAATCACCTTCATCTATAACATAATCAGAGATCCTTGACCCCTGAGGATCTTGAAGATACCAATATTTAAGATCTTTCATAGACAATTTATTATTCTGTGTGATGCAATTAGTTCGAAGACATGGGATTCCAATATCAGATTCACTTAATCTTCTTGAGAGACCACTTTTTAATAGTAATGTTCCATAAGATAGTGGTAAAACCTCCCAATCACTTGGGAAGACACCAATATCAGTTGTTTTGTAACCATCTTGCATCCCAACCACCTCAGATCTCATCAAAGCCCAGTTCGGTTAAGTAGACATTCAGCCTCTCTTCCGTTGCAAATGCCTTCTCCTTTATCTCCCGGATCTCGGCAATCACAGACTCAATATCAATCTCATCCTCGGCTTCTGCTGTGTCGACATAGCGGGAAATGTTCAGGTTGCAGTCATTCTCCTTGACGGTGGACAGTTCCACGACAGCGGCATATTTCTCAACGTCATCGAAATTGTCATACACCTCGATGATCCGGGTGATATCCTCGTCGCGCAGCTTGTTCTTGTTGCCGTCCTTGATGAAACCACTGCTGGCCTCGATGAACAGGATCTTGCCCTTGCGCTCGATCGGCTTGGCTTTATTGATCACTAATAGTGCCGCTGGGATGCCAGCGCCGTAAAAGATGTTCGACGGCAGTCCGATCACCGCTTCGATCAGATCGTCCTTGATGAAGCCTTCGCGGATCGTACCTTCGGCACCGCTGCGGAACAGGACACCATGAGGGATGACCGTGCACATCCGGCCCTTGGCATTGAGTGAAGCCACCATGTGCTCGACGAAAGCCAGGTCGCCATAACTCTTTGGCGGCAGGCCATAGACAAAGCGGCCATAATGGTCGCTGGATGCTTCTTCGAGTCCCCAGTTTTTCAGGGAGAAGGGTGGATTCGCCAGGACCTTGTCGAAGGTCTTCAGTGTACCGCCTTCGACATGACGTGGATCTCGGATCGTGTCGCCCTTGCGTATATCAGCACCGCGGGCATTGTGGAAGATCATGTTCATCTTGCAGATGGCCCAGGTGGAGAGATTGATCTCCTGGCCTGCCAGAGAGATGTTGTGATGATTGCCGCCCATCTGACGGATGTACTCGATACTCTGGATCAACATACCGCCTGATCCGCAGGTCGGGTCATAGATCCGATCGCCCTCTTCAGGCTTTAAGAGGCGGACCATGGTTTTTACGACTTCAGTTGGCGTGTAGAATTCACCGCCCTTGGAGCCTCCTTGATCAGCAAATTCCTTGATCAAGTACTGGTAGGCGTCCCCCAACATGTCCTCGGTTTCGAGGTTTTCCCGGTCCAGGTGGAGCGAATCAAACAGAACCAGCAAGGCGGACAACTTCTTGTCAGACACCCTCTCCTTGTCGTTGTAGTTGGCAGTGGTCAGGACACCGGCCAGCTCGCTGTTCTTCGGCGTGTCCTCGATCTCACGGAAAGCCTTGTCCAGGGCAGGGCCGATATCAATTGTCAGGCCGCGGATGTGCTCCCAGCGTGCCCGGTTGGGTACGAAGAATGACTTATAGATGTCCGGGTCCTCAAGCATCAGCTTGATCTCGTCGGAGGGAAGTCCCTGTGCCTTGAAATCTGTTTTCAGCTGACTGCGCTCGGTGTGGAATTCATCGTTCATGCGCTTTAAAAACAACAGGCCGAAGATGTAGTCCTTGTATTGGGCGGCATTCAGCTCGCCGCGCAAGATGTCAGCAGCTTTCCAGAGCTGGGATTCAAGTTCAGCAAGGGTCAGTTTGGCCATGGTGAGAATGTCCTCCTGGATGAAAGATCTTGGCCGGATATGCCAATTAACATTCTACCAGAAGATACCAAACTGCGGACCCTGTTGAGTGTAGTTTGCAGAGCTGGTTTAAGATGGCCATTAAATGTCAAACAGGTTGTTTCCTGGTTTCAACTGGTATGAAGTATTGTGATATTAATACGCATGGTCCTATGTGAGCCCTCTTGGTGCTTGACAAATGGCTCTAAATATGATAAAATTAAGATATCATAGCGGCGATTCATGCTGCTCCACCCTTCTTGATTTCTCCGCACATCGCGGATAAATGTCCTTTTCTGGCACGGTTCTGTGCCGCCTTTTTCAACTTTTTGATTCCCATGCAACGTTATCCGGCTATGAGCCGGTTTGACGAAAAAACAAAATGCTGTGATTGCACAGCTAGGAAGGAGTATGAAACAAATTCCTTTATCCAATGGACGATCCACCCTTCTTGATGACAAGGATTATGAACGACTCTCCGAATGCAAAATGTATGCTAATAAGGATGGCTATCTCGAACGATTTGATCGATCAAACGGCAAGATCAAGCGTATTGCTGTTCACAGGGAAATTCTTCAGGCACCGAAAGGGCTGATCGTGGACCACATCGATGGCAACAAGCTCGACAACCGCCGCGAAAATCTCCGGCTCTGCACCCAACAGCAAAACAACTGGAATATGTTGCCGCGCCCTGGTTCCAGCAAGTGCAAAGGCGTCTACAAGGAAAACGGCAGATGGCGGGCTGATGTCAAGATGAACGGCAAAACCAGTCACCTCGGGACATTCAACAATGAAAGGGATGCTGCTGCCGTCTACAACCTCAATGCCCTTTTCTTGTTTGATGAATATGCCCGGATCAACAACATTGATCAACCAGGACAGACAATCTCAGCAGTGGAATACTTCAAGGCTCACCGGCAGCATTTCCTGCCGCTCTTGAATGATTGCACCGAAGAGCAGGCCCTCGAACTTGAGATCTCATGGGCTTATCTGAACGGTTGGGCAAGTCCTTGGCCAAATGCCAAGGCATCCACCAGTACTGGTGACCTGCAGGAGGCGGCATGATCTACACAGCTAGAGAGTTTGCCACGCATTTCAAGATCCACATCAACACAGTCATGAGGCTCTTAAGGGCAAACAGGATTTCTGGTGCCTTTCGCATCGGGAAGAGCTGGCGCATCGAGATGAAAAGTGATCTGGATTCGGGTTCACCACAATTCATGACCGAACAAGCACAGCAGGAGGAATAGGACATGATTTGTCTGCACTCAGATTTGATACAATTACAGGAAACTGGCCACTGGCGCTTCGGTGACGAGCTGGCTGCAATCGCCTGGAAAGACATGGACAGGCTACAGGATATTTTCGCCGTCCTTGATCACGAAGCTGCCAATATCAATGGCCTGGATCTTGATGATGCTGCCTTGCTGGATGAGCTTGCTGCTTTTGCTGGTCGGGTCGAGGAAGACAAATTACTGGATTACGGGATGCTCGATGACAGTACTGACGATTTCACGCTTCACGATTATCTGGTCGAGCGGATTTGGTACTATGACAGTTATCGGAGTCAAGGTGTTGCCAAATTCCGCGCTCTGATGATGGCAGGGAAATGCAGAGCCTTGTATTTGAGGTTGATCATCCGGCTTGCACAAGCCACTGACCTGGAGACTGCATCATAGAGGGTTCAGACAACTGCTTCCAGGGATGAAACCATTGAGCTTGTGGGATGACCACGGGCTCTTTTTCATTGTCAAGGATCATTTTGATCCCAAAGAACCGTTGCCATTTTGGCGGGATATGTTTACGATTAATTGTAAAACGTGCAATGAACATGGGCAGCAATTCCTATTCCTCATGGAAGGCAGGCAAACAACATGCCAAGCACAAACTGGTCCAAATTGAACACGATGCAGTTAGGTCGATATGGTGAATACTTCGCCAAGATGGAATTCTCATCTTTTGGATTGGACGTCTTTACATCGGAAGTCGACGATCATGGTGTTGATTTTGTTGTCAAGACTCCAAAGGGTGACTTCCTGGAAATCCAAGTCAAGTCGCTTCGCTGGGGCCAATCGAACTATGTGTTCATGCACAAGGACAAATGGGACATCGATGATCCAAACCTCTATCTAGCCCTCCTGATTTTCAGGGACAGTCAAATGCCAGAAGCTTATCTGATACCTGCGACAACATGGCAGGTGCCTTCGGGATTGTTCACGGACAAGGACTACGTTGGCCTGAAAAGCAAACCAGAATATGGATTGAACTTGTCGCTGAAAAACATGCCACTACTTCAGCCGTATCAAATCGAATCAGTAGTCGCAGGCATCAAATAGAGAATTGGAGACAATCTAAGCCAACAATATTGCTTGGAGGTCATTTATGGACCACCTATTAACCCCCAAATTCTGGGCCTGCTATGATCTGGCCAGTAAATGGGCAGAGATGAATCCCATCAGGAATGACTTGGAAGTTAAGGTCGGGATTGTTTTGATAAGAAATCTCATTGATCAACAATATATGATTTTGTTGGCGGAGATGTTTCATTTGGCAAGGCTAGGAAGGGGAGCAGCAATATGACATTCAGATTTCCATTTGGTGAAACAGTCAGGCGACTTAAGCAAGAAGATCGTCGTCCAAAGCCTTTCTTTGTCCTGGGAGTCTATTCCAGCGCGGTCCATGCCAGATGGATGAATCAGGGTAAAATTATCTGCCAAGCCTTGGCGGTGGCCAGCGAACCCTATATCTTCTGGGATGGAAACCCTGATGAAGCCAGATCAATTCTGGACGGCATTTATATTCCTAAGGAGTTGGGGTCACTTGCCCTGCCAAATAGCAACTTGAACGGGCCTTCCAGCAAGGTGCTGGCAGAAAACATCCTTAACCCTCTTGGAATTACCCGCAAGGATGCCTGGCTGTGCGACCTGCTGCCCGAATCCAGACTCAATCCTAACCAGCAGAAAGTCATAACTGAGAAGTATAATCCATTGATCGAGCAATATGGGCTGAACAAGGTGACCGTCCCGATTGAGGATGGCAAGTTTTGTGACAATGTCCGATGCGCTGAAATTACAGAGGAAATCTTGGAATCACAGGCGGAGACCTTGATCCTGCTTGGGGACATCCCGATCAAGCAGTACCTTTCCAGAGTTTGTGACATCGATTTCGATAACCTGAGAACATACACCAATCGTTATAGATACGGCAATCCAATTACGCTAAAGATCGGCAGCCGAACTGTCAACGTCATCCCTATTGCCCATCCACGCCAAATCGGAGGTCTAGGAAGATCCAATCAGTTCTGGTATGACGAGCATAAGAAATGGGAATCAATCAAGGTAAATGGCTGACAGGAGGATCAAATGGCAAGAAATTCATGGCTGGAATCGGTTTATAATTTGGCAGACTATTATTATTGGGAGCCTGAACATCTCGGCAAAATGACGAGACCGGATTGTAAAGGAAAAGTGTGCATGGAAAAAATCTTTCGTTCAATTAGAAGTACCGAAGTGCCACTGAATAAATGCTTCAACATTATGATGCGGGTACTTCCTGATCGTATTATCGCAGCTGTACTTGAACAGGCTAGCTTCACCAAACCAATTGATCTGAATAGCGTTTGCAGTTACGTCGATTTCATGGAGGAGATCGGTAACGTCGATGACTTCATCCAGCCTGACACCGTTCTAGAATCCATCCAGACAAGAATTTACATCGAACTCAAGCTAAATGCGAATATTGAAATGAAACAGATTACGAAGTATTTGTATTTCCATGAGGAATGGAACCGGCGACAAAACCAGAATAAGGATATGGTTCTGCTGATCCTGACATCCAAAGGACTGAAAGCATCATTTAACTCAAAAGAACGGGAATTGGTTTTTGCGGAAGATGGTTTGAAGGAAATCGAATCGCTGGGCAGCTATCTGAATGGATATGATACTGCACAGCATGGAATTGGTAATGGTGTCGATTTTTCTCACCTGGATGAACAGGTATTCAAATTGCGTAGTACGGTCAATCTGGCGCGCATGACCTGGCTGGATCTTGCCGATCAACTTGAAAAACATGCATCAGGTGATCTGGAAAAATTGATCCAAGATTTTGTCGCTGACATTCGGGCAAGATGATGTTTGCTTGCTCAGATTTGAAATTGCTGCAATAAAAATGCCCTAGCATTGCTGCCAGGGCAAGTCGCTCCCGATAAATTACCTAATTGACTAACGCTTCCAGGGTGATAGTATCCGATAACGTCCGCGAGCTTCGTTGTTACGTGCCGCTCTTTTTGCACTATCGACACTCATATAGCTGCCAATGTTAATGCCTTCGCAATATAATGTGCAGCTATGTGATCCAACGCGGATTTCATAAACCCGATCTTTGTCGACCCAGTCACGTTCAATCTTATTCCATATAATCTTCATGGATTAATCCTTTCTGCCGTTAATGGCATACAGATTTGATTTGGAACAATGTTAGTTGCATAAATTATGCAATTAGTTTATCCAAACCATCCATGACAGACCCTACCGTATAAGATTAGTTCATAACATGACAAATTAGTTTCCAGGCCATGTCATGTGATTAGGGCCTGGCTAATCAGGATTATCAAATACTCACTGTTCGGGAGCATAACAGCTGATACTGATATGATTAGCCATTGGTGCTATTATACATTAGTGCTCTTACATTTCAACAATGAACACAAAAGGATCCATGACGAATCCAATACAATTCTGCTGAATTACTCGTCGTCCGTTTCGAATGCTCAATGGCTATTGAAAATTATTCTGTTTCCTCGATTGATTTGTATAAAATGACTTCTTCAAATGTTGCTTCCTCTCGTAATGCCTTATCTTCAGCCAATGCTTTTGACTTCTCGACTTCATCACGCAGCAGCTTCATAGGTGACGGCAAATGATCCATGGTCCTTGGGAGCAGATTCCAGTGGATTCCTAGGTCGGACAAGTGCTTGTTATAAGTCATACTTCCATTTTCTATGGCATTCAATCCCTGGCCGAGTTTTTTCAGATAAGCAAGAAGGTTGTTGCGTTTGGTGGTAGTGAGGGCTGGACTGGATTCAATGATTTCTTTAGCCCTGGCATACGAATAGAAATCAACACCAGCGCTGCCGATAAAATGTTCGTATTCCCGGATGACCATAACCCGGCACAAGTCGATATCCAGAAAAGAACTGAATAAGCGATTACTGCCAAATATCCGGTACAGGGCACTCGAGCCGTACTGGACTTCCAGACGCAGACAGTTCTGGATCCGGCTTTCATCGCCGAAGACGGATGCGAGGGGGACTTGCTCCTTGGCGAGAATCTCCTGACGGGTCATCCGCTTCAACTTACGTGGAGATCTTCTGGCTGACTCCTGGCGAGTACGCTCGTGCTCCTTATGGAGTTCTTTCTCCAGCCAGTCCTGCTTGCAATAGAGATTGGCAGTGGTCCCGAATTTCTTCCTGGACTCGAACTGTTTGTTGGATTTGACGTAAAAGCTGCTGTAGGGCTGCATTCCGTGCTCGATGACGTAGTTTTTGTATCGGGCTGGGTTGCGTTTGGCAAAGATCTGGTTGAACAGGGTGATGTAATCCTCGACATGATCGGTGAAAACATTGAAGGTGAATTCGATGTAGGTGACTTGGAACTCACGAATGTCGATCGCGACTTGAAGGTAGGCGGAGAGGTCAGCATTGATCTCGAGGATAAGAGACTCAAGATCCTGCACGACTGGCCTGAGTTCATAGCGAATCTGGCGTTCGCCATCCACAACAGAGTGTATCTGGACGACTTCGACATCGGCAATCCCGCGCCAGGGTGTGTCCAGGTTGGTGACACGGTCGCGCTGGGCACTGAGCAGGATCAGGCGGCCTTTGATAATGAGACGCTGGGTGGAAGGGGAGTAGAAGAGACGGAGACCGTGATAGTCATGGTAATAAAGCTGCTTGAAGCACCGCCATCCTGTCTGGTAGATGGAGGGGGAAAGTGGAATGATGCTGTTCATGTAGATGCGGTCGATCACTGGGAAGGCCTCCTGGATGGTGGTATGATAGGGGGTAGATGGCTGGAAACGCCTGGGAGAGTAGGGTGATGGGGAAAAACGCTGGCGGGGAGAATACTATTATTAGATCAGAAAGTCATCTTTGAGACAATGATAATACTAGCAGAATATCATTCATGATCCTAAACAGATGAATTCAATATAATTGACTCGCACACATAGAATGTGTACGATATAATCATGGAATATTCAGAGCTAGGAAAAAGAATCCGAAAGTATCGTGAGCAACTTGGGCTGGATCAAGAGACTCTTGCCAAAATGGTGGGTGTTCAACAACAGTCAGTGAGCAGGTGGGAAAAAGGCGTATCTCGACCGAGAAATGACTACTTAGTTGAACTTGCTTGTGCCCTAAAAACGGAACTTGGTCCTTTAGAAGTGGCTGCAGGTTATATGAGTAGTCTTGATAATAATTTGCCCGTTCGCCCTCTGTTATATCGACTTCCATTAGCTAGTTTAAACGCTGAAGGATTTGAACTTTTTTGCCATAGTTTATTGTCAGCGTTGCACCCAGGAGCGGATGTTTCAAGATTTGGAGGTCAGGGAGATACTCAAGATGGAATTGATCTGTTTGTTAAAAACGGCAATAGCATACTAGCTTATCAATGCAAAAGACATGCTCAGTTTGGCCCGGCTGATGTTAAAAAGGTAATTAGTACTACTACTTTTAAGGCCGAGCATCATCACCTTTTATTAAGCAGACAGGCAACAGCAGCAGCACGAAAAGCTATACTTGATCGTGAAGACTGGAGTTTATGGGATGTTGAGGACATTTCTTTAAAAGTACGGGAATTGCCTCAAGAAACTTCTCTTCGAATAGTTAGAGCCCATTTTCCTGGACTTGAAAAGGATTTTCTAGGTGTTGAGGGCCCTAGTCCTTGGCTGACGTCAGAAGAGTTCTTCATACCGCTTGCAAACCGGATAAAAATATTTAGTCATGACTGGAGTTTTGTAGGACGTGAAACTGAACTGACAAAACTCAATGAATTTATTAATTCAGATGAAAGAGCCATAATTATTTCTGGGCGAGGCGGCATTGGAAAAAGTCGGTTGCTTCGAGCATTTACTCAACAGCTACCCTCAATAATTCAGACTAGGTTTCTATCATCAAGTGTTGAGATCAAACTTAAGGATTTTGAGCTATTGCCGAAGGATGGAATTTTGCTTATTGACGATGCTCATGAAAACGCTGACATTGGTCGCTTGATCAATACAGTCGGAAGGCTATGCCCTGAAATCAAACTTGTTATTTGTACGAGACCATATGGAATGGCACACATTCAATCTGAACTGACAAAATCAGGTTATATTAATGATGAAGTTCAAGCCATAAAAATTGAAGATCTTAGCGTAGATGATGCCAGAAAGCTTTCTATTGAGATCCTTTCAGATAATGGCGGAAATGTGAGTTATGCTGACCAAATCGCGGAGGAAACAAAAGACTGTCCGCTTGCAACCGTTATAGGATCTCGACTTGTCGCGAGTGGTCGCATAAACCCAAAAGTACTAAATAATTCAGATGTTTTTCGCAACCAGTTGTTTGCCACGTATCGTAACATTGTTACTGGAGAAGTTGGCGGTAAAGATGCGGAACAGGTTCAGGAATTGCTTGATTTTGTTGCTTGCATTCAACCAATAAATCCAAATGATCCGGCGTTTGAGAATGCTGCAGAAAGTATCCTTAAAAGGCCTTATTATTATATCCTTCGCAATCTAACAGAACTTGAGAATGCTGGTGTTTTGCTGCGGCGACGTAATAGTCTTAGAATTGCCCCTGACTTACTAGCTGATTTTATAAGAGCTGAGGCGGCTTATAATATTCAAAACTCAAGGCCTACAGGGTTTGCTGACAGGGTGTTTGCAGAAGTCAAGGACGGTTTAGCGACAAACCTTGTTGTCAATTTAAGTCAGTTAGATTGGCGATTGTCTGCAGATGGTATCCAGACCGATCTTTTAAACAGGATTTGGACTAACCTTGAAACTCAATTCATAGAAGCAGGTATCTTAACTCGCAGAAACATACTCAAAACTATTGAGAAGGTTGCATACTATCAACCTTATCAGGTTATAAAATTTGTAGATATGGCAATTAGTCGTCCGACGGATGAAGTCGAAGATATTGGCAGTCACTTTTTTGCTAAGCTAACATATGACTATGTATTAGAATGTCTTCCTCCTATCCTAAAATATGCTGGGTACAATCTTGAATATATTCCACAAGTTTTTGATTTATTAAGAAAATTAGCGCTTGATGACAAACGTACAACTAATCAATATCCTAATCATCCGCAAAGAATAATGACTGAACTTGCTATGGTGGAGCCTGGTAAACCAATCAACTTCAATGAACGGATCTTGAACCATGTTCTTGGCTGGCTTAAAAAGCCTTGGACAACGTATTTCTCTCCATTTGATATTCTTGACAGTCTCCTAGCAACTGAAGGATATCAAATGGAGATGAAGGGAGCCAATATAACATATCGTCCCTATTTGATCCGAGCAAAAGCTGTCGCAAATTTTCGCAAAAAGATTATCGATGCTGCTTTTGAAACAATAATGGAGAAACCACTTCACAACGCTATACGCGGCATCAAAACAATTCGAGAGGCGCTTAGAGGCTCATATGGGCGAGATGTTATTGAAGAAGACAAAGACCAATGGATGCCAGGGCAGGTGGATGTACTTTTACGATTAAAGGGATTAATGGAAAACTCCAGCCATGAACTTGATCCGTACATTTCAGTGGAGATACGTGAAGCTGTATCTTGGCATGCTGTTTTCAGCAAGAATGTGACTCGTGATGTAGCCAATGCTGTTCTTAAGGCTATTCCAATTGATTTGATACATGAGATCTCACGGGCATTGGCAGATGGATTTGGTAGTAGTTTCGAGCGGAATATAGACTTCAAACAAAAAGATGAATGCTTCAAAGCATGGCGTATTGAACTCGCAGATACTGTAATCAGTGAATATAAAGACAATTTCAAGTCTTTGATTGAGCTGTTAGAAGAACGCATTTCAGTTCTAAATGGTGCAAATCTAAGCATTGGCAGTGAAAGTGGACCTTTTATTGGAGATCTTGTTCACAAGTCTAATGAGTTTGGAGAAATGCTTTGCAACTATATTCTTAAAAACCTCACATCTCCTTTGGCTACCATATTCGGTTCGGCGCTAATTGCATTATTTGAAAATGATTATGAAATTGCTTTATCAATTACCGAAGAAGGTATATCGAATGATAACGAAGATTTACTTTTTAGTATCAGTTGGGCAGTAGGCTGGGGGCTTCGAATTTTCTCGCCGGTTGGGGAGAGAGAAGCAGCTATTATTATCAAACTTATGGAATCCGAGCATATTAGTGTTCGTATGAATACAATTCGTGTAGTTGGACGCTTTCCGGTTGAACAACGATCCATTGCAATTAGGATGTTACTTTCAATGAAGTATAACGATGCTTCACAGATTGCAAATGAGGTGCTTAGACAGTTTGGAAAGTATGGTTCGTTTGAAGTTGGTGATTTGTCAGATGTAGAATTAGACGAGATTTTCTCTCGCCTAGTTAGTCTGAATAGTATTGATGACTACTATATCGAAAATTTCTTAGATGAGCTATCACAAAATCATCCATTACTTTTATTGAAGTTTCTGATGAATAGAGTTGAATATAAAGGGACACATAATAATCTTAATAGTTATTCTCCATTGCTCAAACATGACAAAACAGCGGGCTCATTTTGTTTTTTCAAGAACGATAAATATGAACATCTGTTACGAAGTATTCGAAACTGGACAGTCGGAGATGAAGAAAATAGCGCAATTTATTATTATGGACCCGATTTGTTCAAGTTTGTATCAGCAGATTTCGATGAAGTAACCTTAGGAGTTCTTGATGAATGGATTGAATCGCCTGAGGAAAAGTACATTGAAAAGGCTGCGTCTTTATTAAGTGAAGCACCCCGAGGTTTTCTATGGGAAAATTACCAGTATGTTATAAAACTTCTTGAGTTGGCTGAGCAACACAGTAATATGTGTTTTACCAGTGTTTGTTCACATTTGAGAAAAATCGCATTTGAAGGGGTTCGAAGTGGAGCGATTGGAAAACCTTTTCAAGATGATATTGAACTGAGAGATAAATTCCGAGCTATCGTTGAACAACTTCCAACTGACTCAGCTGGTTACCGTTTCTATAAGTCGCTGTATGATATGGAATGTGAAGTTATTTTGCGACAAACGAAAGAAGGAGAGGAAATTCTCAACGATTAAAAACATCTTGCTATTGATTTTCGCCCGGGACCCTTTCGAATCCCGGGCTTTTGTAGTCATGCGATATCAAACGAGAGTATATCATCACCTTTATCTTTATGTTCTGGTCCAGCGTCAACTTCAATGCCTGCAATGAGCTTATCATCCACCACCTGAGCAATATCTGTCACCAATGCCGTCTGGAGTTCCACTGACATGATCCCCCATTTGGACAATAGAGACCGAAGAACTGTCTTGGTCGCCATCGATTCGTAATCAGTCACCCAGGGAGAACTGTCCCGTCCAAAGCTCTTCGAATATTTCTTGGCATGGCGGTTGATCTCCGCGACCGTCCAGTAGATGGCCTTACAAAAACCATTGACCGTCTCAACATAGGCAGAGAAGCCGATCACCTTGTCGCTTAATTTGGTACCTGAGAGGTCAATCTCACCAGTCAGCCGGTTTTCAGAGACAAATTCCCCATTATAAACTTGTCCTGCATGGATATGGCGGTAGGCCCCCGTGCGCAGACAGAGCTGAATCAGGCCGCGGTATCCCAGCTGGAAGGTCGGGATCATCTTGCCGGTCTTGTCCTTGTAGGGCACGATCCAGGCGAATCCGAGCTGCTTGTTGATCGGAAGATGCAAGGTGGCCGCTTTGAAGCATTCCATGATGACTTCGTTCGGTGCACAGGCCTGCAGGGTACGGTCGTTGTTGTAGAGATCGATCACCGAGGCAAGGAAGGAGTCGGCGTTTTCCTGCAAGGCGTTGCGAAACATGTCCTTGATCTGCGGCATCTGGATCAGGTCCTTGAGTTTCCCCTGGGGTGGCACTGAGACAGTCGGTTTAAGACTCATCGCTTCCTGAACCAGGTTCTTGGTGTTGGCTTCCTTGATTTCCATGGTGGTCACGCTCCCTTTTCCTGTTTGATTTCGAATTTGCGGAAAGATGTTGTCCTGGCATACTGTTGGTAGACATCCGGCTTTTCCTGCTGCAGGCGCTTGCTGTCGATCGATGCCCTTTGCTGCGATCGCCACCAGACCTGGAACCCATTTGCCTTGCCGCCGTCATGCTCGCCGATCTCGAACTGGATCTGCTGCTTCAGTGCATCCGACTCCTTCTCAAGCTGCCGGATCTGGCGGTCCAACTCAAGGATGCGCTGCAGTTTCATCTCGTCACCAAAGAGCGGCACCAGGACGCCGTCACTCTTTTCAGTCGGGAACATGGATCGGATCAGCTGACCAGAGGAATAGGAGCCATCGGGTTGGGGTGGGATCTGCTTTTGGACATGCTCTTGCCAGAAGATCCGTTCCGCCTCGACCAGGGCATCGATTTCCTGCTGGTGACGGGAGATGTGGAAGACATGAAAGCTTTTTCCCAGCACGGCGACGGCCAGATGCCATTCCTCAGCTCCCGTGACGGCCATGTAGTGCAGGCACTGGCAATAGTAATATGGTGGTATGTCCCCGCTGGCGAAATCCGTCCTGTTCAACTGACTCGTCGTCTTGATCTCCAGCCCTGCATTCCTGCCGATGATCAGGCGATCCACGTTGGCCAGCATCCACGGATGATCCGGGTGCTGCAGGATGGCATTGCGGCGCTGGACCTTCATCCCGGTCTCCTGCATAAATCGCTGGGCCAGGCTGTCCTCGAGCTGCTTGCCGAGCCACATGGCCTCGTTCTCCTCAACCGGCGGAAGCAGACCAAGTTTGTCCATGTAGACCTCGATCGGTGAGCTGTACGGATTGAGACCAAGGATTGTCGCAGCGTCACTGCCACCGATCCCCTGACGCCGGAAAGAAAGCCAGGTTTCCCGATCCATGTCTTTGGTCGATGCAAGTACGATTGGTTTTTTCATCATCGATTCCTCCTTTTTACATCAGGCCTTGTTGCCTGAAACTGACAAAACTGTTCATGCCGATGATGATGTGGTCTAGAAGCTTGATGTCCAGCAGCTTGAGCGCGTCGATGGTCTTCTGGGTCAGATTGATGTCCTCCTGGGACGGCGTCGCATCCCCGGATGGATGATTGTGTGCCAGAATGACGAAGGCGGCATTGAACTGGAGCGCGATCCGGGCGATGTCCCGAGGATTGACATAGGCACTGTTCAGGGTGCCTGTAGCCACTGACTCCAACCGGATCAGGCGGTTTCTGGAATTGAACAGGGCGACCTTGACGACCTCGACACTGTCGTACTGGAACTCAGCCTTGAACACATTGGCCGCGTCTTCCGGCGTGTGGATCGCGAGGCCAGACTTGATCTGGGACCGGCTCAGGCGCTGGTTGACGGCGAAGATGCTCTGGAGCCGGATCTTTTCCTGGATCGACAGACCAAGTGCATCCAGATGAGTCAGGAGCTCGTGGAACTGGAACTGGCTCAGCACGGACTGGATCCTGCCGCGCTCCAGACCGGCGGCAATGGCCAGGACTTCAGCATCGGACAGGGAATCCACCCCATACAGGGCAGCCTGCTCGCAGAGAGTGCATGATTTCTTCATGGCTGTTCCTCCTCAGGGTCTGACTAGGCGAGACTGCCGGTCGCGTGGGACAAAGACTTCGATCGAGCGAAAGAGATTCTGGTAGTGTTGGATCTGGTTGCTGGATAAAGAGACAAAGTCCGACTGTCGGGTGCCACAGAGAATGAACGTACCTGCGATGATGTCAGGGCCGACTTGCCGGTTCAACGGCAGGCCGAGAAGCTTGCCGATCTCATTGCAGACCAGGACAGTATTGTCATCGAATGGCGAGACAACCTCGATGGGACCGCCAACGATCTCCTGCATGACCTGGTAGGAATTGCTGATCCTGGCCTCATAGGGCAGCTGCCAGGGTTCGACAATGAGCACCGTGATTTCATCTTCCGGCTCCGGTTCTGGCAGATAGGAATCTGCCAGGTAGTCCTGGACGGTGGCCATTTCCGTTGTATCCAACTCCAGATCCCTGTCGGTGCGCAAGTGGTCGGCAGGCAGCGAGAACTTGCTGATGATCGTGCCGACGTAGCCAGCAATTTGTGCATGTGACTCCAGGTAGACTTCCAACCGGTCATCGCCGCTGACCTTGGCCAGTTCATAACGATGAACGGTCTGAGGCAGATTGCGGTCACTGACACGGTTGCGGCTATACAGCACAGGCTGGCCGAAGAGACGGATCAGTTCAAAGGTCTTGTTCATAGGTATTTCCTCCTTGTAAATGCGAAGAGCCCCCAGCCGTGTGGCCAGAGGCTCTCCTTCGATGTAATTCATATTAGATCAGCAGTCAGGATGCATGTGGATGTTATGGGTCGAACAGGTCCGCAGCCAGTGCACCGCCTGACGGATGTTTTGTTCCCGCCAGTGCAGTTGCCTGTCGTATTCGGTTTGGGTCAGGGTTCGTTCACCGAATGCCTTTGCGAATGGGTCCTGCTCCAGATTTTTGACGTATTGCTTATACGAGTCCTTGCTGAGCAGACCTCTTTGGCGCAGGATCGGTAGCTGCTGTTCCAAACGGTCGGCATAGTCCACCATCTGGTCGGGATCGTGCTCGGTGTATGCTTCATCGGCCAGATCACCCAAGGTACCATCCGCGCCAATGACCTTGCCTCTGAAGTCGCAACTGGCCACAGTGATGCCCAGAAACATGCTTTGCTGGGAATCGGAACCATTCAGCTTGAGAAGGAGCGGGCACTGGTCGCAGCAGTATTTGTTACCATCCTCGGCCATTTGCTCGTCGAGAGTCCTGTTCAGCCAGTGATCGATGAATCGCTGATTTCGGTACTTGGGATCGACAGACATCTCCTTGAATGCCTGTTCCTTTTTCAATTTGAGCAAATCATTGACGCGGATGCGAAAATCAGGCAGATCCTTCATACGCAGCGCACCAACAACCCGGCAAGGATGCTCCCACGCCGGTGACTTGTGCATCACCAATTCAGCCAGGTCATTTCCGGCAGCCAGTTCTTCTGCATAGTAGCGGTGGATGTAGTTTTCACGATCCTGATGACTCATGCGGATGACACCTACCCAGTCTAATCCCATATTCGTTCACTCCTTTCTGTAATCAGCCTGATCAGGCAACTTCTTCTGTGGTAGTAGCTTCAATTGTGGAATCAAGAACGGTATCCATTTCAGTAATAATGGCATCGGCGGTCTTCTGGATGACAGGCAACGATGCTCGCAGTTCCTTGAGATCTTCATCACTGGACCATCCTGCAAGGTAGGAGAAGGAATAGTCTGACGAATCCAGACCAAGATGCTGACAGATCACGAACGCCACACTCTCTGCCTCAACTTCAGCTGTTGGGCGATCTTTCTTGACCAGATCAGCTCCCTGCCGACGATGGAGCCGACTATGTGCAATCTCATGGACCAGTGTTTTTACCGATTGAAGCTCAGACAACTGATCGCTGATGACGATCCGATGCAAACCTGGCGAGTAGTAGCCGTTCGCGCCATTGGTTGCTTTTCTGAAGGAGACAGGGCATTGGGCAACCTCGATTAACGCTGCCTTGAGTTTCACGTAGTCTGGCACTCGCCCTTGCAGCTCAAGTGCCAATGAGGGCAGATCATCACCTTCGGTTTGGGAGATATCAAAGACAGACACAGTTCGGTAGCCCCTGCGAACGGTCATCGTTTGTTCTTCAACCAAGGGCGCATTCGTCTTGATATCAACCTTCGGACAGCCGGTTTCATCCAGAACTTCATTCCTCACAGTGTGCTTGGTAATGATCGGCGCGAGAATCTTGATGCCGTGCTCGCCCTTCCTGACTGTCCGACCCAACTGGTTCCAGGTGGTCATGCCTGCAACGCGAGTGGCGTCTGGATTCTGCATGGCAATCAGCATGATGTTGCCGAACGAATAGTGATGGAATCTGGCCATGGCCTTGAGATATTCCTGATACTGCTGACTCTGGAAGACGCCCTTCACGCCTTCTTCGAGCTGGGCAAGGACCTTTGTGGTTTCGCCGTCTTTGATAATGTTAGTCATAGTGGTTGCTCCTTTCCTGATTCAGCGAATCTTATTCAGGCGTTCTGCACCGCTCACACAGACAAAAGCCAATTTGGCCAGACCCATGCTGAGAATGCCGGTTCCGAGCTGCACACCCATGTTGACAACAACTTGAAGCTGGTTGCCCATCGTGTCGCCGATTTCCTTACGTGCTGCAGTAATGGCATTGGCAGGGGAGGGGTAGATCTGACTGCCGACCTTCCAGCCGGTAGCTCCTTCGAATTCTACCTGCAGGATATGGATCTCTTGATCATCTTTGACGAGGATAAGCTCACCGGTCTGTTCTAGGGTTGCCTGGGCGCGGCTGATCTTCTGCTGGAGCTGTTTGAGGTTCTTCTGGTTCATAGGGTTCTCCTTTCGGCGGTGTCCGCATCGAGGCGGAGTCACGGCCGTTAAAGAAAATAAAAAAGAGGCCGTCAAATGGAGACCTCAATATTGATCAATATGATCAAGTTATTTATGTGAAATGGACAATTATTACATTGTCTGAAATGTGGTTCGGATTGTATTAAACCTCTCAGCTTCAGCATTATCAAAAATTTACTTGTCAATTCATATTATATATAAACATTTAATTATATTTGTGATAAAATCACTTAATAAGTAATTAAAAAATAGATATTTTTGGATGCGAAGACAGTTTGATCTTATTTGGACGCTTTGGCCAGACAAACTCAAGAAGCATTATATGCAATTGGGTTTAACAGAATGATGAATATAGCAACAAAATAAGAAAACATCATGGATAGCCTCAAAATGCCAGAAAATGGATTGAAATAGATTGATTATTTGGCAATAGAAAAGAACTGTGTCTAAGAACGAGTGTTAGTTCATTCTATTAACTTTTACTTTCTGAATATTTTGCACTTTTCTATTGAGCAGGAATAGTAACCATCGATTTGAACAAAATGAGGAAGATATTATGGCGAAGAAAGTGTTGGCAATTCTATTATGTTGGGTAATAATCTCAAGCTTGATTCCGTCATATATAGTTGAAGCCATTACATATGGTGATTTTGAGGTTACTGATGGTGTGTTGACAGGATACAGCGGCACAGGTGGAGATATAGAAATTCCAGGAGACATAGGAATTTATAAAATTGGCAATTACGCATTTAGAGGAAAAGCTTCTATAACAAGTGTTTCAATTCCAGATAGTGTCACGGACATCGGCGAAGGCGCTTTCTTAAATTGCACTGGTATAACCAGTGTAGATCTTGGCAATTCGGTATTGAATATTGAAGGGGATTATTATCCAAATTATAGTACTCTCGGAAATTATCGAGGGGCTTTTTCTGGTTGCACTAATCTGAGTTGCATCAATATTCCAGACAGTGTGATTAATATTGGCGAATGCGCTTTTGGAAATAGCGGAATTGTAGAGCTAAATTTAGGGAAAAACGTTAAAAAAATTGGGGATTATGCTTTCAGAAGTTGCGATGGACTATCAATTGTCAATATTCCGAACAATGTGACAAGCATCGGAATATGTGCTTTTGATTATTGTGATTTGACAATTGTAAATATTGGCTCAGGTGTAAATTATATTGGAAGCCAAGCGTTTTACTACAATATGGACTTAACGGAGATAAATGTTGATGAGGAAAATGCAAATTTCTCAAGTTTGAATGGTGTACTGTTCGACAAGGAAAGGACCAAACTTATCCAATATTCAATCGGGAGGACAGGAGATTATTGCATACCAAGCACTGTATCTAGTGTGGAAGACTATGCATTCTTCAATTCATCCGGTCTCTATAGCATTGAAATTCCAGAGGAAGTAACCCAAATTGGAAGAGCTGCATTTAGGGATTGCACTAACCTTAAGGAAGTGGCATTGCCTAATAGTATAACTAGAATTCAGGTGGAAACATTTTACAATTGTACGAGTTTAGAAAATATTAGTTTTGGTAACAATTTGCAGGTCATAGCGGATGCAGCTCTATATAGCGGAGGAGGAGGTGCGTTTGCAGGATGTTCAAGTCTCACGTCAGCAGTCCTTCCTGACAGCCTCACCTACATAGGCGCAGGAACTTTTCAAAACTGTATTAATTTATCAGATGTAATTATTGGATCAAATGTACAGACAATTGGTGGTTATTTTTCTTATGGGTCTCCCAATGACTACATTGGTGGTGCATTTAGTGGATGTACTAAGTTAAAGAATATAAATCTCCCGGAAGGTCTTATTACTATAAAAACAACCGCATTTTATGGATGCATTAGCTTAATAGATATTCTATTC